>OIXG01000094.1_pt1 | contig 107510 bp, 94 predicted proteins | sample 1587731 | NCBI WGS metagenome assembly OIXG01 (sample SAMEA3888908, study PRJEB22519) | human gut metagenome | biome: human gut; feature: human-associated habitat; material: faeces | place: Denmark | collected 2010 | reverse complement strand
GGTTATCGAAAATTCGGCGGACGCCCTTTCGTACTTACCGGGTGCGGGATATTCCGGCAAATATGCAGGCAACTGCAAAACAAATACAATATAACAACTGTGCCACATATCCTATGCAGCGGATTTACCCGCGAGGATACGGAATATGTATTGCTGGACTTACAGTTCTTGGGCATTACCGACTTGTTGGTATTACGCGGTGACAAAGCCAAACACGAATCCGCATTTGTCCCCGAAGGAAACGGATACAGCCATGCATTGGAACTGGAAGGACAGATTAATGATTTCAATAAGGGACTATTCGTCGATGGTTCTCCCATCAAGGTGACAGGAACACCGTTCAGCTATGGAGTGGCCTGCTACCCTGAGAAACACGAAGAATCACCCAATATGGAACAAGATATTTATTGGCTAAAGAAAAAAGTGGAAGCCGGTGCGGAATATGCCGTGACACAAATGTTCTATGACAACCGTAAGTACTTTGAATTTGTGGAAAGGGTGCATAAAGAAGGTATCAATGTACCTATCATACCGGGGATCAAACCTTTCGGCAAATTATCTCAATTGAGCATGATACCGAAAACATTCAAGATTGATCTTCCACAAGAATTGGCCTCAGAAGCCATGAAATGCAAAACCGATGAAGAAGCACGCGCCCTCGGAGTGGAATGGTGCATCCACCAATGCCGCGAATTGATAGCATACGGCGTGCCAAGTATCCACTTCTATACGGTGAGTGCCGTAGAAAGCGTAAAAGAAGTAGCAAAAAGTATTTATTAAATATGAAATTCAGCGACATACCCGGACATGAAGACGTGAAACGCCGACTGCGTTCGATGGTTGTTTCCGACAAGATTCCACATGCTTTGCTTTTCGAAGGCATTGAAGGTATAGGGAAATTGGCGATGGCTCGTGCATTTGCCCAATATGTGCATTGCACGGAAAAGACCCCCGATGGCGAACCGTGCGGACACTGCGATTCATGCCTGCAACATGCAACGTTCAACCATCCGGATTTGTTTTACGTTTTTCCCATCTATAAAAAAGGAAGCGAGCAAACTGCTTTTTGCGATGAGTACTTGCCGGAATGGCATCAATTTTTGGGACATGGCATTTATTCCTCTTTCTCCGATTGGGTCAACACTTTAAATCCGGGGACAAAACAACCGGTGATATATAACTCCGAAGGCAATGTCATAATTCATAAAGCAAGCATAAAGCCATACGCGGCAAAATACAAAATCATGATCATGTGGCTTCCGGAAAAATTAAAAACAGAGTGTTCCAACAGATTGCTGAAAATGATAGAAGAGCCCTATGAAAACACCTTGTTTTTATTTGTAAGCAATGAATCTGAAAAAATTTTGCCCACAATCTATTCCCGCATCCAACGGATTCTGATGAAACGATTGCCGAACGAAATCGTTTCCGACTATTTGATGCGCCAATATGCTGTGGATTCCCACATGGCAAAAAGTTTGGCGGAATTGTCGGAAGGCAGTGCCACAAGGGCGATAAGCTTGCTGGATGTGGAAACCGACAATATGATTTTCTTGGATTTTTTCAAACAACTGATGCGATTGGCCTACATGAAAGATGTGAGGAATTTAAAAATATGGTCGGAAGAAGTCGCTGAGTTGAAAAGAGAAAAAATATGCCTGTTTCTGACATATACGGCACGCATGCTTCGAGAAAATTTCATTTATAATTTGAATCGACCCGAATTAAACTATATGACAACACAAGAAGAGGCATTCAGTTCAAAATTCAGCCCATTTGTCAACGAACGGAATATCGAAATCCTTGCCAATGAGACAGACCGTGCAAATGCCGATATCGCTCGAAATGCCAATGCTAAAATCGTTTTGTTCGACTATGCCATTAAAGTGATTGTCGCGCTTAGGAAATAACAATGCAATGAAACCGTTTTTAAAGCAATTGGCAGAAATCCATTTCGCTCAAGAGAAAAATCTTGGCGATTTTTGCTTTGTGTTTCCAAATCGGCGAAGCGGCACATTTTTTAGAAAATACCTGCAAGAATCGTTTTGCGGTCATCCTTTTATATTTCCGGCGATTACTACAATATCGGATTTTGCATCCGAGCAATCAAATTTGATAGAAACAGACAGGGTAGAGTTGCTGCTGATATTGTATCGCGAATATTGCTGTCTGTCGGAGCATCCATCTGATTTCGAGCAGTTTCTCCATTGGGGAGACATGATATTAAACGACTTCAACGATGTCGATAGGGACTTAATCGATGCTCGGGAATTATTCACAAACGTAAAGAATTTAAAACAGATTCAAGCCGATTTTTTGACACCGGAACAAAAAAGTGTCATAAAAGATTTTTGGGGCATCGACAAAGACATCGAAAGATCGGACACGTTGTGGATGAAAGAGGAATCGCGAGAAAGCTGCAAAACGCTATACATGCAACTGTGGAATTTACTATATCCTTTGTATGTAAATTTCAGGAAAGCCCTTTCAAGCGAAGGCATGGGATATGGGGGAATGATATACCGTTTGGCAGCAGAAACGGTGAAAGAAAAAAGTGCAACCAATTTCGAATTTAAAAGAATTGTTTTTGTAGGATTTAGCACATTGTCGGCGACAGAGCGCCAAATATTCGACAAATTCAAGACATTGAAAATTGGCGATTTTTATTGGGATTTTGAATCTCCTTTCTTCGACGATTGGAATAAAGGCTCTTTTTTCATTCGAGATTATATAAAAGAATATCCTTCTAAATACGATTTGTCGCAACCGGCACAATTGCCAAACGTAGAAGTGCATTCCATTCCATCCGGAAGCGGACAAGCGCAAATAGTGGCAAAGATTGTCGACAACTTGATTGAATCGGGCAAAATTACCGGCACGGATTCCGACATCGATACCGCAATCGTGTTGCCGGAGGAAAAATACCTGAATGCAGTCTTGTATTCAATTCCTCCTAAAATAAAATCGCTGAATATCACGATGGGCTATCCATTTTCGCAAACACCCGTACAATCATTGATTTCTTCGTTGGCGATTTTAAATCAGCGCAAAAGGATTGTGAATGGAGAAACAGCTTATTTTTACGAAGACATTGAAGCTATCGTATCCCATCCGTATATAAATTCCATTTGCAGTTCAAGGATATCGCAAATGCTTCAAAATGCAAAAGACAAGAGATATTTCTTTGTGCCGATTTCCTTCTTGACAGAATCGGTCAATGAACTTTCATTCATATTCAATGATTTTGAAAACGACGTCATAACCTACTGCGACAATATTTTGTCGCAAATATACATGCGGTTGTCAAAGCAACAAGAAAACAAAATCGAACAATACTTCATAGACAAAACACGCCAATCATTAAAGCAACTGGAAACAACATTAGCCAACTATGAGATTGAAATAGGGGGGCAGTCGTTTTTCTTTTTGCTGTCGCGGCTGCTATCGGGCATGGCTGTCGCTTTCGAAGGCGAACCGTTGCGTGGATTGCAAATCATGGGAGTCTTGGAAACACGCCTCCTCGACTTTAAAAATTTGATAGTATTGTCGATGAATGAAAAAGTTTTTCCGACAAAACGCTATTCTCGTTCATTTATTCCCAATAATCTGCGAACAGGCTACCGGATGGCGACATTTGAGTATCAAGACTCAATGTACACTTACTATTTTTATCGAATGATCAGCCGCTCGCAAAACGTATATTTGCTATACGATTCACGTACGCAAGGCACATCGAGCGGCGAAGAATCAAGATACATATACCAATTGGACAAAGTGTACAATCGCGGCAAAAACAAACATATCCTATACGAATACGATGTAAAAACACCTGAAACCTTTCCAATTTGCGTATATAAAAACGATTATATTTGGAATAAGTTGTCTGAGTATCTTCGTCCGGAGTCAGGGAAATTCCTATCTGCAAGTTCTTTGAATGCCTATATTGATTGCCCATTAAAGTTTTACCTCACACGAGTAGAAGGCATCAATGAGGAAATTGAAATGACCGATTTTATCGATCGCGCGACCTTCGGACAAGTCGTTCACGGCGTATTCGAGCGATTGTATGCGCCAATGTGTGGCCACACAGTGACAGCTTCCTGTTTAGATCAGTATTTAGCACCCCATAGTCCGGCGTTGGACACAGTAGTGACAGAAGCGCTCAATACATATTACAACCATATTGACGATGTTTCCCGCCCTTTGTCCGGAGAAGCAATTCTGATAGGCAAAATCGTGGTATATTATGTTAGGAATGTGATATTGCACGATAAGCGATTGACTCCGTTCGACTATCTCGCCAGTGAAATGAAAACGGCATTCAATTGGGATTTTGGCGATGGGTTGACGGTGAATTTCAAGCTAATCGTCGACCGATTGGATCGGGTATCCGGAAACCTGCGAATTGTGGATTACAAGACAGGTTCTGACGAAATCAAAATTTCCGACGATAAAACATTTTCTTCATTATTTGAAGGCAACAAGAGAAACAAAGCCATCCTCCAAGTCTTATTGTATTGCAACGCTTATGCGCAAGCAACAGGCTATCGGGAGGCAATAACACCTGTAATCTACAAACTTCGCAACAGCCACACATGCCGAGAAGGCAAATATGAAATAATCAACGGGGAAAAAGCTGTATCCGACTATCGGGTTGATATCGACAACGAAAACTTCATGAACCGGATAAAAGAAACCATGCATGAAATTTTCAACAGAGATATTCCGTTTACGCAAACTGCCGACACTCATTCTTGCGCATATTGCCAATTCAAAGAAATGTGTGGACGCGACATGCCCGACAAATAATAAAACGCGAAAAAAACTTTTCACTTTCAAACTTTCACCATATATTTGTAACGATATAAAAACGTTCTATCTTAAATAAATACATCATGAGCAAACCATACGTTGTCGGTATCGACATAGGGGGCACCAACACTGTGTTTGGGATCGTAGATGCCCGCGGAACAGTGTTGGCAAGCAGTTCCATCAAAACATGCAAACACGCCAAGATTGAAGATTATATAAGCGAATTGCATGAAGAATTGACAAAATTAATTGAAGCTAACGATGCTGTCGACAAAATAGCGGGCATTGGCATAGGAGCGCCGAATGCCAATTATTTTACGGGCATTATCGCAGACGGCGTAAATCTTCCTTGGCCGACACCAATCCCATTGGCCGACCTTGTGTATGAAAAATTTAACATTCCCGTAGCCATCACCAATGATGCCAATGCAGCCGCAATTGGAGAAATGACTTATGGCGCAGCACGCGGCATGAAAGATTTCATCATGATTACGCTCGGAACGGGCGTCGGAAGCGGAATTGTGGTCAACGGGCAATTGGTCTATGGACACGACGGGTTTGCCGGCGAATTGGGCCATGTGATTGTAAAACGCAACAATGGCCGTTCGTGCGGATGTGGCCGTTGCGGTTGTTTGGAGGCTTATGCTTCTGCCACGGGCGTTGCGCGCACTGCACGGGAGTTTTTAGACGCTCGCGCCGGAGAGCCGTCATTGCTTCGCTCCATGGATGTCGACTCCATAACCTCAAAAGATGTGTACGATGCTGCAATCGCAGGAGACAAATTGGCCAAAGATGTTTTTGACTTTACCGGCAACATCTTGGGAGAAGCTTTTGCTGATTTTATCACGTTCTCCAGTCCGGAAGCCATTATCTTGTTTGGTGGCTTGTCTAAATCGGGCGATTTGCTCATGAAACCATTGAAAGAGGCAATGGATAGAAACACCCTGTCAATTTATCGGGGCAAAGTGAAACTGTTGTTATCTGAATTGAAAGAAAGCGATGCTGCCGTACTCGGGGCAAGCGCTTTGGGATGGGAAGCAAAAGCGACTGCCGATATCCAGAAAAAATAAGCATCGCGCCATAAGAAAACGAGCACATTTCAATGTCGCTCGTTTTCAAATTTTGGCATGCTTCCAATGAGCTGAATTAAAAGAAAATAATTAATAATCTTTTTACTATGAGTTATAATATCATTGTTTTAGCAAAACAAGTGCCTGACACTCGAAATGTAGGGAAAGATGCGATGAAAGAAGATGGAACCATCAATCGCGCAGCTTTGCCTGCAATCTTCAATCCGGAAGATTTAAATGCATTAGAGCAGGCATTGCAAATTAAAGAACAAAATCCCGGCACGACAATCACCATTCTTACGATGGGACCTCCTCGTGCGGCAGAAATCATCAGAGAAGCAATTTTCAGAGGGGCTGACACGGGAATCGTCCTGACAGATCGCGCATTTGCCGGAGCCGACACGCTCGCTACTTCTTATGCGCTTTCTGCCGCAATTAAAAAAATAGGGCATTACGACTTGATCATTGCCGGACGTCAAGCAATCGACGGAGATACCGCGCAAGTGGCTCCGCAAGTGGCTGAGAAGTTGCATCTTCCGCAAGTGACGTATGCCGAGAAAATCGTAAGCATATCCAATGGAAAAGCCGTAGTCACTCGCAGAATAGAAGCCGGTGTGGAAACAGTCGAAGCTCCGCTTCCATTGGTAATCACCGTAAACGGATCGGCAGATGAATGCCGCCCGCGAAACGCACGACGCATTCAAAAATACAAATATGCCGTCACGCCCAGTGAAAAAGCGACATTGTCGCCGGAACGTTTAGCCTTGGTGGAAAACCGTCCATATTTGGAATTGAAAGAATGGAGCGCGGCTTATGTCGATGCCGATCCGGAACAAATAGGATTGAAAGGTTCGCCGACAAAAGTCAAAGGTATCGTGAACGTGGTATTTCAAGCGAAAGAAAGCAAACGCATGGAAGGCAAAGACCAAACTGCATTGGAAGATCTCGTTAAGGATTTGATAGCAAATCATACAATTGGTTAAGCCTTGACAATAAATCAATAAAGACATTATTATGGCAGACAAAAATAATCTTATCGTATATTGCGAATACGAAGACGGCAATATCGCAGATGTGAGCCTTGAATTGCTGACAAAAGGTCGGACTTTGGCTACACGGCTCGGAGTCAAATTGGAAGCAGTGGTTATCGGCGACAACCTCGACGGCATAGAATCGCAAATTTTCCCGTATGGAGTCGACACTGTATATAAAATTGCAGATAAAAAACTCTATCCTTACACATCGCTTCCACACGCATCAGCTTTAATCAACTTATTTAAAGAGATTCATCCGCAAATCTGTTTGATGGGAGCATCTTCAATCGGTCGCGATTTGGGTCCGCGAGTTTCTTCATGCTTGCATAGCGGCTTGACTGCCGATTGCACGGCATTGGAAATTGGCGACCATACCGATCCTAAAACCGGAACAGAATATAAAGACTTGTTGTATCAGATACGTCCCGCGTTTGGTGGAAACATCGTAGCAACTATCGTCAATCCCGAATGTCGCCCACAAATGGCAACTGTCAGAGAAGGCGTCATGAAAAAAGAAATATTCGATGCAAACTACAAAGGAAATGTTGTTGAATTAGACGCTTCAAAATATATTCCTGCATCCGATTTCGTTGTTTCTATCATTGACCGGCATATCGCCAAATCCAAAATCAACATCAAAAATTCACCGATTATAGTTGCAGGAGGATATGGAGTCGGCAGCAAAGAAAACTTCAATCTTTTGCACCAATTGGCAGAAACGTTGGGCGGAGAAGTAGGCGCGTCGCGTGCCGCCGTAGATGCCGGATTTACGGAACATGAACGTCAAATCGGGCAGACAGGAGTGACTGTCCATCCAAAACTATATATCGCATGCGGCATTTCAGGACAAATACAACATATTGCCGGAATGCAAGACAGTTCTATCATTATTTCAATCAACAATGATCCGGACGCTCCAATCAACTCGATTGCCGATTACGTGATTGTCGGGGATTTGGAAGAAGTGATTCCGTCACTTATTAAGTATTACAAAAAAAATTCTAAGTAACTATGGCTAATTTTTATACAGATAATCCTGATTTAAGACATCATCTGACGCACCCCCTGATGCGTAAAATTGTCGAATTGAAGGAACGCAATTTCGCAGATGCAGACAAATATGATTATGCTCCTCAAAACTTTGAGGATGCAATGGATTCTTACGAGAAAGTGCTTGAAATAGCAGGCGAAATAGCAGGCGAGATAGTTGCATCCCACGCAGAAGATGTAGACAAAGAAGGCCCGCATGTCGTAGATGGGCATGTTGTTTATGCGCAAGGCACTCAAAAAAATTTGGATGCCTTGGTAAAAGCCGGCTTGATGGGCATTTCTCTGCCACGCCGTTATAATGGCTTGAATTTCTCACAAGTGCCATATATCATGGCGGCCGACATGGTGAGCCGTGCAGATGCAGGCTTTGTGAACATTTGGGGATTGCAGGATTGCGCAGAAACAATTTATGAATTTGCCGACGATGACCAAAAAAACAGATTCCTCCCTCGTGTATGCGCCGGAGAGACAATGGCTATGGACTTGACAGAGCCGGATGCAGGAAGCGACTTGCAAGCTGTGATGCTGAAAGCCACTTACAACGAACAAGACGGAACGTGGCGTTTGAACGGTGTAAAGCGCTTCATCACAAACGGCGACGGTCATATCGCATTGGTTCTTGCTCGTTCGGAAGAAGGCAGCCATGACGGACGCGGCTTGTCGATGTTCATATACGATAGAAATGACGGCGGAGGCACTGTTCGCCGCATTGAAAACAAAATGGGAATCAAGGGTTCGCCAACTTGCGAATTAGTATTTAAAAACGCAAAAGCTGAATTATGCGGATCGCGCAAATTAGGCTTGATCAAATACGTCATGGCGTTGATGAACGGTGCCCGTCTTGGTATCGCGGCTCAATCTGTCGGTATTAGCGAAGCGGCTTATCGTGAAGCATTGTCATACGCACATGATCGCAAGCAATTCGGAAAAGCCATTGTTGAATTTCCGGCAATCTATGAAATGCTTTCATTGATGAAAGCCAAATTGGACGCGTCCAGAAGTTTGCTTTATGAAACGACTCGTTTCGTCGACATTTACAAGATCTATGAAGACATCGCAAGAAGCGACCGTGCCTTAACGCCGGAAGAACGTGCCGAAATGAAGCAATATCAACGTTTGGCTGATGCGTTTACTCCGCTTGCAAAAGGAATGAGCAGCGAGTTTTGCAACCAAAATGCTTATGATGCCGTCCAAGTGCACGGCGGCTCCGGCTTCATGAAAGATTATGCATGCGAACGCATATATAGAGATGCTCGCATCACTTCTATCTACGAAGGCACAACTCAATTGCAAGTTGTCGCAGCAATTCGCCACGTCACAACCGGCACTTATCTAAACCAAATTAAGGCTTATGAAGCAGGGGAGTATGCCGCTGAATTGGCACCGTTGAAAGAAAAATTGATGGCGATGACAGCATTATATGAAGCGGCTGTCAATTCTGTCGTCGAATATAAAAATACGGAATACACTGATTTCCATGCCCGTCGCCTTGTCGAAATGGCAGGACACATCATCATGGGCTATCTCCTCTTGTCGGATGCGACTCGAAATGATGCATTCACAAAGTCGGCAAATGTCTATGTCCGCTATGGCGAAGCAGAAGTAAGAAAGTTGCATGCATTTGTAACCGAATTCCGTCCCGAAGAATTAAATTCATATAAATAAACAACGGCGACGAAATCAAATACTTAAAGAAGCTGCCTTGATTGCAGGGCAGCTTCTTTTTTTATGCTTATGCATCGAAAATTTTTAGTATAAGTTCTTCCAACAAATCGTATTCATTTCGATTGGAGCCGATTCCTTTGCTCCGCGTGTCAAATTCCCGAAGCGCGACAATGGCTTTCATGCTTTGTGTTGCCGTGTAGTGCTTCATGCCTATGCGATAGTCTTTCAGTTGAAAAGGCGATTTTAATCGTAGCGCCTCCATCAACGCTCGTTCATCGGTTGTCCTTGCGTAAAAGGCAATCAGCAAGTTGGAAAAGAATGTAAACAATGTTGATGCAGCAAGCACTCCGGGGCCTTTTTTGGGATTTGCGCGAAAATATTCTATTATCTTAAATACTTTAACTTTGTCTTTACTTGCAATCGCATTGACCAATTCAAATGTATTGTATTCCTTGCTGATTCCCACATTTTGTTCAACGGCATCGGCTGTAATCATTTTGTCAAGCTGCGACATTTCCAATTTGTCGACTTCTTTTGCCAGCATTGCCATATCGCAACCGACATAATCGATAAGCATTGCAAGCGCTTTGCTTTCTATGCGGAATCCGGTGGAAGCGACATATTCCATCAATGCTTTGTCGATATTGTACTCTCTCAATAATGACGATTCAAACACCACTCCTGCTTGCTTGCCTTCGAGCATTGACTGATTGATGGCTTTCGTCAAACCGGTAGATTTGATTGTACCGCCTTTGTAGCATACAATCAAAATGGTCGTAGGAGTCGGATTTAAAGCGTATTGGCGCAATAAATCCCAATTCATCTGTTTTCCTGCTTTTGCAGACTGGGCTTCTTTGAGAATGACAACTTGGCGTTCGGCCATCATCGGATAACGACGGCAAGCAAGAATTACATCCGACATCGACGAATCTGCGCCATAAAAAGTTGCCAAATTAAAATCTTTTTCACTTTCAGTCAACGCATTTTGAATTATCGATTCTGCAATCCTGTCGATATAAAATGCTTCTTCACCCATTAACAAATATATCGCTGCAAATTCGTTCTTTCGTATAGCAGCTTCTATTTGTTGGCGTGTTGTCCCTGCAGTTTTTGCCATAAATTTTGCTTAATCGTAAATTTGAAGTAAATTTACATAAAATCATCGATAATTCGTCTTGCTCATGAAAGAAAATGAGAATTTGCCAAAATTCAAAACCCGTCACACTGAAAAAGGTGTTTTGATATTTGATGCATTGCGCAAAAAATACATTCCGTTGACACCCGAAGAAGATGTGCGGCAACATTTCGTACATTACTTGGTGAATGTGTTGAAATATCCGGCAGGATTGATGGGCAATGAAGTGGCAATCGTGCAAAACGGTATTCGTCGCCGATGCGACACTGTCGTTTTCGACCACTCGGGCAATCCTGTCATGATTGTCGAATACAAAGCACCGTCCGTAAGCCTCACTCAACAAGTCTTTGATCAAATATATCGCTATAATATGGTATTGCAAGTGAAATATTTAGTTGTCACTAATGGCTTGTCGCTCTATTGTTGCCGAATGAATTACAAAGAAAATAAATACGAATTTATTTCGGAATTGCCAAGTCATGAGAAGTTGTCGGAATTAAATCCTTAAATGCGTATTGCACGCAAACTGTTTGAACAATGCAAATGGATTTTGCGTCTCATCTTGAAATAAGGCAAACAATCCATTTGCAAAGGCACAATTTCAAACAAGTTTGGCGTTTCTGCGCTCGATTTGCATTATCTTTGCGAGATATTTGTATTTGGTAAGCGAAATAAATTGGAAAATTATTTACAAGAACTTAACGAGCAACAACTTGCCGCTGTGCGCTACGATGGCGGGCCATCGTTGGTAATTGCCGGAGCCGGTTCGGGGAAAACTCGCGTGCTTACCAATAAAATCGCATATTTGATAGCCGAAGGATATGATCCTCGCAGAATACTTGCTTTGACTTTTACAAATAAAGCCGCAAAAGAAATGCGCGAACGCATCGGCCTTCTGATAGGAGAAGTTGAAGCCTCCAAATTGTGGATGGGAACATTCCATTCAATTTTTCTTCGAATACTTCAATACAATGCAGAAAGAATCGGTTACCGCCCAAGATTCACCATATACGATACTGCCGATACCAAATCAGCTTTGAAGGCAATCATCAAAGACATGGGACTCGATGAAAAAACATATCCCGTCGTCATGGTGGCATCTATCATATCGCGGTTAAAAAATTCATTGATTTCTGCCGAAGATTATGCCAACGACAGAGAGCAACGCACTCGCGACACTCGGGCAGGAAGACCGAAGCTCGCCGACATATATAGCATTTACAGCGATACTTGCCGGCGGGCCAATGCGATGGATTTCGATGATATTTTGTTTTATACAAATGTTTTATTTCGCGATAACGAAGATGTATTGTCGAAATACCAAGATTTTTTCCTGTACATATTGGTCGATGAATATCAAGACACGAATTTTTCCCAACATCTGATTATTTCCAAATTGTGCGACCGCCGTCGAAAACTATGCGTGGTAGGCGACGACGCGCAAAGCATTTATTCATTCAGAGGCGCAAACATACATAATATTCTCAATTTATCGTCGGTTTATCCCGATCTCCATATTTTTAAATTGGAACAGAACTATCGTTCGACACAAAACATATTGAACGTAGCCAACAGCTTGATAGAAAAGAATAAAGAGCAAATTCCGAAACATATATTCTCGACAAACGCAAAAGGTGACAAGATTCAAGTGTTGGAAACCTATACCGATTTTGAAGAGAGCTATCTCGTTGCCAACAAGATAGTGCAATTGAAAATGCTTCAAACTGGGAGCTACGACGATTTTGCAATCTTGTATCGTACGAATGCGCAATCCCGCTTATTGGAAGAAAGTCTTCGCAAACGCAACATTCCATATCGCATTTATGGTGGATTGTCGTTCTATCAAAGAAAAGAGATCAAGGATGCGTTAGCATATTTTCGCCTTTCTGTCAATCCCAACGACGACGAATCGTTGCGGCGAATCATCAATTACCCGGCTCGCGGAATTGGCGAACGCACAGTGTTTAAAATCCACCAAACTGCCATGGACAGGCACATAAGCATGTGGGATGTCCTTTGCGATCCGGCAGGCACGGAGTTGGACGTAAATTCCGGCACATTGAAAAAACTTGTGGATTTCCGTGAACTGATTGCGACTTACATCGCGCAAAACGAATCCGGAACAACCGCATACGATTTGGGAGAAACTGTTTTCAAAACCTCAGGGATATTGTCGTCTTTGTATTCAGACAACACGCCTGAAAACATTAGCAGGCAAGAGAATTTGAATGAATTGTTGAGCGCAGTACGCCAATTCTCGGAAAGCCGCATGTCGCAGGGCGACGAGCGAACGACGATGAGCGACTTCCTATCGGAAGTGTCGCTTGCCACAGATCAAGACGAAGAAGAACAACAAAATGTGCCTCGCGTCACAATGATGACCGTGCACGCAGCCAAAGGATTGGAATTTCGCAATGTTATCATTGTCGGGGTAGAAGATGAACTTTTCCCTTCTGCACGGGCAGAATCGCCTATGGAGATCGAAGAAGAACGCCGTTTGTTGTATGTCGCGATTACTCGTGCAAAAGAAAATTGCATCATGACGTATGCGCGACAACGTTATAGAAACGGCATGACACACCCGACCAACCAAAGCCGTTTCTTGAAAGATATCGACAGTTCATTGTTAAAATTGCCGGCTCAAATGTCAAGCTATGCCGAGGTGCCTTATCGCAAATCATCCTTTGACAAACCCCAATGGCAAAATAAACGAATTGAACCAATTCTTAACACACAGAAATTAAAGCCGGTCACCTCTCAAAGCATCAGCCAAAATGTCGGTAACGCGGCTTTAAATGCAACAGATTTAAAAGAAGGAATGAGAATCAAGCATTCTGTATTCGGCATCGGGACGATTATGAAAATCGAAACAAATCCGAATCTGAAAATCAATGTGAATTTTGACAATGTTGGAATGAAAACATTATTGGTTAAATTTGCAAAATTTACGATCGTCTGACATGAAAGAGTTGAAAACGCCATATTATATTGTTCATGAGGACAAATTGCGAAAGAACCTTGAAATTATCAAGAGGATTTCGGAAGAAGCCAATGTGAAAATCATAATGGCATTCAAAGCCAATGCGCTTTGGAAAACATTTGGCATTATTTCAGAATATTGCCAATCATCGACTGCGAGCTCATTGAATGAGATGAAATTGTCACTCGAGTATTTAGGTCACGACGTTCATGCTTATTGTCCTGTGTATACCGACGATTCCATCAAGGAATTTGTCGAAGGCTGTTCGCATATTGTTTTCAATTCTGCAGCTCAATACAATCGATATCGAAATTATATTCAAGAATACAATTCGACCCATTCCGAGCAACAGAAGGTGAGTTGCGGATTACGGGTAAATCCGGAATGCTCGGTAATTGAAACGGCAATTTACGATCCATGCCGGCAAGGCTCAAGATTCGGAATCACAGCCGACGAATTGGGCGACTTGTTGCCCGAAGGTTTGGACGGCTTCCATTTCCATTGCCTTTGCGAATCGACATCGTACGATCTTGAAAAGGTTCTATCGGCATTTGAAAGTCGCTTCGGCCAATATCTTCCATCCCTTAAATGGCTAAATATGGGAGGCGGGCATTTGATGACAAGCGCAAATTACGACACAGCGCATCTCATCAAATTGCTTAATGAGTTTCATGCAAAATATCCATGGCTGGAATTAATCATGGAGCCGGGCAGCGCTTTCACTTGGAGGACAGGGGAGTTGGTCGCTACGGTGCTTGATATCACAGAACACCATGGAATAAAGACCGCAATAATAGACGCATCGTTCGCATGCCACATGCCGGATTGCCTTGAAATGCCATATAAACCGGTTATTACATCGGCTTTGGAAAAAGCCGACAAACGATTCCCGACATATCGGATTGGCGGAAATTCATGTTTAAGCGGCGATTTCATGGGTGATTGGAGCTTTAAGCAACCTTTAAAAGCCGGCGACAAACTTGTTTTTGAAGACATGAATCACTACACGACTGTAAAAACCAATATGTTTAATGGCATTCAGCATCCTTCTTTCGTATTGCGCCATTTAGATGGCACTTTTGAACTGTTGAGAGAATTTGATTATTCAGATTATCGTTCACGAATGGATTAGTAATTAAATTACAGCGGATTAATATGTTTGATATATATCCATTAAAATTTGAACCGATATTAAAAACTGTCATTTGGGGCGGTTCCAGAATAAAGCGTTTGAAAAATTTGCCAAACGCAGGCGACAATATTGGAGAGAGTTGGGAACTTTCGGGTGTTCCGGGAAGAGAATCAATTGTAAACAATGGAATCTATGCAGGACGCAATATCAAATCATTGCTTTCCGAATTTGGAAAAGACATTGTGGGCGAGTTTGTCTACTCACAATTTGGCAATACATTCCCATTGTTGGTGAAATTTATCGACGCTGCTAAAGATCTGTCTATTCAAGTGCACCCGGGCGACGATATCGCCAAGCAAATGCACGACAGTTTCGGGAAAACCGAACTATGGTATATTTTAAATGCCGAAAAAGGGGCTGTGCTATACTCCGGATTTTCCGTAAAAACAAATGAAATCGAATTTCGCAAACAAATCGAATCCGGCAATGTGATGTCGCATCTAAACCGCTTCTATCCACAAAAAGGGGATATATTCTTCTTGCCGGCAGGCCGCGTGCATGGGATAGGGGCAGGCAACTTCCTCATAGAAATACAGCAAGCATCGGATGTCACATACCGCATTTATGATTTTGATCGCGTGGACAAAGACGGAAAGAAACGCGAATTGCACACCGACATGGCATTGGATGCGATTGATTATGATGAATACCATGACTATAAGAATCATCTCGAACTCGAACAAGAAGGGGAGGTGCTGATAAAAAAATGCGATAAATTCACGTCTTCTTTGCTTAGAATCGAACGGCCAACAACCCTGCCAATCAAATCGACCGGCAGTTTTAGAATCTTGATTTGTTATCATGGAAATGCCGAGTTGATTTATGGGAGCGAGAAGCGAACAGAATATTTATCCTCTTGCGAAACGGTATTGCTACCATATTCCATGGAGAACATAGAAATCAGACCTATGGGAAAAGACGTGGAATTTGTGTCGGTCGTCGTGGAATAATGCAAAAACAGCTTTATATTTTCAATCCGGAAAACGATTTGGCGCTCGCTTCCGGCACAAAAAACTATACAGCGCCGGCACATGCAAGCCAATTGCGTTCCGACCTGCAATTGCTCCCACTATGGTATGCAAATTATCCATGCCATATTTTGGCAAAATGCAACAAGGAGAATTTGCAATATATCGAAATGATTCGACATAAACTGCCAAGAATCGGCGCTGTCGATATCGGAAATGTTTCGAATGGAAATTACCATGTGCAGCCATGGGGATGGAGTGCTGCAATTTTATCCGAATTGATAAGAATGGGAATCAATTGCCCACTCTCATTCGATGATGCAAAACACCTCAGAGATATATCGCATCGACGCATTTCTATTTATGTATTTCAATGGTTAAAAAGGAACTATCCAAATATTCCTCTGCCGGAAATGCCTTGTCTTTGCCACACATTCTCGGAAATAGAAAGAGCGTCCCAACGCTTTAAAGACATGATTGCCAAAGTGCCATGGTCGGGAAGCGGCAGAGGCATTTGCCGAATGAAAAACGAAAACCTGCCAATATATAAAATTTGGGCCGAAGGGATTTTAAAGAAACAAGGTGCGCTTATATGTGAGAAATATCTTGACAAACTACAAGATTTTGCAATGGAATATTATGTAGAAAAGGGGAGAGCCCGATTTGCCGGCTTTTCTATTTTCTACAATACTCCCCAAATGTCGTATGACCATGCAATAGTTACGACCTCAGAAAAATCAGAACATATCCTGAAAACAAAATATTTCATGCAAGCCGGAATAGAAATAGATACCGTAAAAAAAGCCATGTCTGAATGTTTGATTTCTTTTCTTCCAAGCAAATACGTAGGATATGTGGGTGTCGACATGATGGCATATCGAACAAACGACAATCAAATAGCCATTAATCCGTGCATAGAAGTTAACCTGCGAGCCACGATGGGCGTTGTTTCTGCTGCATTGGGAGATCGTGTTGTCCATCCCGACAAAATTGGAACAATGAGCATACTTTACCATCCAACCGAAACAGATTTGATCGCAGCCAAAAGCAAATGGAAAGAGGCTGTATTTAAAGACGGGTTCTTGTATGAGGGCACATTGTCGCTTGTCCCAATTACCGACAACACGCGATACACAGCTACACTTGCAGTTGCTGAATAAATTTAGCTTACCACTTTTTCAATTCTTGATATAATCGTTGCACCGGCAGTCCCATAACATTGAAATAACTGCCTGATATATTTTCTACACCTATATATCCAATCCATTCCTGTACCCCATAAGCTCCGGCTTTGTCGAAGGGTTTGTATGTGTCAACATAAAAAGCGATTTCATCGGCTGTCAAGTCGCAAAACTTTACTTCTGTTTCAACCGAAAACGATACATGTCGATTCTGAGAAACGATAGAAACACCAGTCACAACCTTATGCTCTCTTCCCGATAATTGTTTTAGCATCTCGATTGCTGCTTGCCGATTGGAAGGTTTCCCCAATACTTTATCTTGACAGACGACAATTGTATCGGCCGTTATGTAAAGTTCATTTTCTGATATAATTTGCTTGTATGCATCAGCTTTTTTTTCAGCAACATAGCGCGCCACCTTTTCAGCGTGCAAATCATGTGGATATGATTCGTCGATATTAGGCAAACAAAATGTTCGGAACTTCAAGCCCAATCCGGCAAGCAGCTCCTTGCGACGCGGCGAACCGCTCGCCAATATGATATCGTATCCTGATAAATTGGAAAGCATATATTTTAGTTATTTCGTTACCAGCCAAATGCTCGTTTGTCTTTCATCCAATCGCCATTTGCCCTAAGCACTTGTTCTATCAAATCGCGCGCGCAACCTTCGCCGCCTTTATATGGCGATACATATTTGGCTTCATTTAAAATATCAGCACAAGCATCTGCCGGCGCACAAGGCAATCCGACCCTTCTCATAACCTCCATGTCGGGGATGTCGTCTCCCATAAAGGCGACTTGTGCATCTGTCAAATGGCGTTTTGCAAGCCATTCGTCATATATCGAAATTTTAACCGATGCTTTCATATACAAATCGACAACGCCCAATCCTTCAAATCGTTTTCTGACAGCCGCCGTATCTCCTCCGGTAATAATTGCCACCGGATAACCTAATTTTATTGCCAATTGAATGGCATAACCATCTTTTATATTGACAACACGCATCGGCTCGCCTGATGGATGCAAAGGGATGGACGAGGCGGAAAGCACTCCGTCGACATCAAACGCAAAGGCTTTGATATGCGTTAAATCATATGGTATTCCGCTCATAGGGCATGTTTTTTAATATATAATCTGAAAGAATTTGATAAATAGCTTTTTCTTCATGATTGAGCATGTCCAAATGTTTTTGGATTACTGCCATGTCACCTCGTGCTGCCGGACCGGTCTGTGCATCCCAAGGTTCAAGAGCCGACAATTTCCGTGTCGTTTCCCCTATAAGCGGCAACAATATGGAAAATGGGATATTGTTTTTCTTCAAAATGTCATCGGCGATGGCATAAAGGCAATTCGTGAAATTGCAAGCAAAAACAGCTGCAAGGTGTATTTTCGTTCGCAATTGGCTGGTCGCTTCATATACAGAAGACGACATGGCACACGCCAATTCCTTCAATAAGGCAGTTGCTTCGTCGGAAGAACCTTCGATCAAAAAGGGGATGGTGCGCATATCCGGTTTTGAATCGACAGAAAACGTTTGCAATGGGTATAGGACTCCATTTAGTCCATTAAACCCTTTAAACACTGAAATATCTACGCTTCCTGAGGTATGCATCCATAATGCGCCCTTGCATCGATCGGGCACAGTAGAAAGAAATGGGGCAATAGCATCATCTTTGATCGCGACAAGGTAACAATCGGCATCTATCAAACATGAAGCATCATCGATTGCAGGACAATTACCAACAAAAGAAGCCATTTTTTGCGCATGGCTCAACGAGCGGCTATAAATCTGAACAATTTCGAATCTGCCACTGTCGAAAAGCGATTTGCCCAAACATGAAGCAACCTTGCCGGAACCAATGACAACAACTTTATTCATCCCCTGCATGTCTCCAACTTCCTACATGGACTTTTTCCCAACGACATTTACTTTCTTCCAATGCCTTACGTTCTTCTCCGACATGTCCAATCGATAAAATGCATACGACACGCATGTTTTCCGGAATATCGAGAAGATTCTTTGCATTGTCTTCTGCCGGAATAGCTTGATTGTCAAAACGATCTCTTATTTGTATCCAACAACTTCCCAAGCCAAGATCTTGCGCTTGCAGTTGCATCGCAAATGCTGCAATAGATGCATCTTCAATCCAAACATCGCTTTCATACGGATCTACAACGACAACTATTGCCAAAGCGCAACCGGCAATTGGCTTTGCGCCGAAATCCTTACATTGGCTGAGCGCGGCGAGTTTTTGCTTGTCGTCGACTACAACAAATTGCCACGGCATTTTCCCTTTGGATGAAGGTGCAACGAGACCGGCTTCCATTATTAATTTTACATCATCGGGAGACAGCAATTGTTCTGTGTATTTTCGAATGCTTCGACGATGGAACAACAAGTCGTGGAATGTTTTCATATTTACCGTATTAAATAGTATATCAAATTAAAAAAACGACGAATCCTATTTTGCAGTTCAAGGATTCGTCGTCGCAAAAAGACAATTTTATTTCATTGCTTCGACAATTGCTTTGGTGTCGCAAGCAATCATATATTCTTCGTCCGTAGGGATGACAACAACTTTTACTTTCGAATTATTGCTGCTGATTTCAATTTCCTCTCCTCTGATTTTATTTTTTTCAGCATCAAATTCGACACCCAAGTAAGACAGTTGCTTGCATATTCTCTCCCGTGTGGCGATTTGATTTTCGCCGACACCGCCCGTGAAAACAATTATATCAACGCCACCCAAAGCGGCCGTATATGCACCAATATATTTCAAAATGCGGTATTCATACATTTTCAACGCAAGCACGGCGCGAGAATTGCCATCTTCGATAGCTTTCTCTATATCGCGCATGTCGGACGAAACGCCGGAGATTCCTGCGACCCCGCTTTTTTTGTTTATCAATGCTTGCATCCCTGCATTATCCAAATCTTCTTTTTGTTGGATATAAAGCAAAGCTCCGGGATCTACGTCTCCACATCGCGTACCCATAATCAATCCCTCGACAGGCGTCAATCCCATAGACGTGTCGACCGATTGTCCGTTTTTGATTGCCGTAATGGACCCTCCGTTTCCGATATGGCATGTGATGATGCGTTGCTTTTCATAATCAGCTCCCAAAAAGTCACATGCGCGACGTGAAACGTAACGGTGGCTTGTCCCGTGGAATCCATATCGGCGCACATCATATTTCTCATACATTTCATAAGGCAAGCCATACATGTATGCATACGCAGGCATCGTTTGATGGAATGCCGTATCAAACACGCCAACCTGAGGCACGTTGGGCATGATTTCCTTTACAGCCTCAATGCCGGCGATATTCACCGGATTATGAAGCGGAGCAAGCGGATAGCATTCTTTTACCTTCGCAATAACTTCCGCATCGATAAGCACGCTTTTATTGAATTTCTCTCCGCCGTGCACGACGCGATGCCCCACAGCTTCGATTTCGTTGTAATCTTTAATGCAACCATATTTGGCACTTGTCAGCGTGTCGAGAATAATTCGAATGGCAGCGTTGTGATTAGGCATCGAAGCCGGAATCGTGACTTTCTCGCCATTATATTTGAATTTCAAGAAAGAATCCGGCAATCCAATCTTTTCCGTGCCGCCCTCGGCTAAAATGTTTTGTTCGTTATCCGACAATTCTATCAATTTATATTTTACAGAAGAACTGCCACAATTTAAAACTAATATTTTCATTATTCAGCATTTATACTTTGATTGCACGTAATGATAACTGTCTTGTAAATGTCTTCGACACTGCAACCGCGCGAAAGATCGTTTACAGGTTTTGCCAATCCTTGCAAAATAGGGCCTACCGCTTCTGCTCCACTTAGGCGTTGCACTAATTTGTACGTGATGTTGCCCACCTCCAACGACGGGAATACAAGGACATTGGCAGTTCCGGCAATATCGCTATTGGGAGCTTTGCTCTTGCCAACTGTCGGCACAATGGCAGCATCGGCTTGCAATTCTCCGTCAAGGGCGAGATTGGGAGCCATGTCGTGCGCAATTTTGGTCGCCTCTATCACCTTGTCAACCATTTCATGTTTAGCGCTTCCTTTCGTTGAGAAGCTAAGTATGGCAACCCGCGGTTCGATTCCTGCAATGTTTTTTGCTGTTTCTGCCGAAGAAACAGCAATTTGCGCCAATTCCGGCGCGGTAGGGTTGGGGACAACGGCACAATCCGCAAATACAAGCATTCCATTTGTTCCGTAAGAAACGCCTTCCGGAAGAAGCATCAAAAACGCGCCGGAAACTACGCTAATTCCTTTTTTGGGCTTAATGATTTGGAATGCGGCACGAAGAACGTCGCCAGTCGTGCTGAGGGCTCCGGACACTTGCCCGTCGGCATCTCCATTCTTAATGAGCAAGCATCCAAGATATAACGGATTCTGCACGGTTTGCCGAGCGTCCTCGATTGTCACGCCTTTTGCTTTGCGAAGCTCATAAAACAATTGTGCGTATTTTTCTGTAAAAGCAGTATCTTTCGGATTTACAAAATCGGCTTCATTGATGTGGGTCAACCCCAATTCGGCCGCCATCGTCTTAATTTCATCCGGATTTCCAATTAGAGTGATATGGCAAATTCCCTCTGCGATAAGGCGGTCGGCCGCTTTCAACGTTCTCGGTTCCAATCCTTCTGCAAGAATAATGCGTTGTTTGTTTTCTTTGGCAGTTTTAGTAAGCCTTTCGAATAAAGTCATAATGTTAATAGTTTGTGTTTTTATACGGCAAAATTACGAATAATAATCTTTAAGCGGATGGGAAATTCCCAAAGAAATAAGCAATCGCACTCGAAAATTTCCCCAATTAAATTAAAACAGCGATGCTATTGGCATCGCTGAGTTTTTATTAATAACAACCTAACATCCGTTGTAAAATTTCTATTTGGTAGTTCCATAAATCTTTGGCTTCTTGCACTTCTTCCGGTTCAGCCCAGTCTGTCACGGTCAATGCGACATTGTCTGTCAATTCCGACGAAGAAATACGCAGTTCGAAATAATATTTATCGGAATCGTCTTTCCAATGATAGCGAATAAATTTTTCGGAACGGAATCCCACAATTTGAATTGTTTGCTCCGTGCCGTTCCATTCAAGAACGATTTCTTTGTCGACAGTCCGCGCATCGTCGGCAAACCATTCTTTGAGGCCATTGTCGGTAGCTATATACGACCATAACAATGCTACCGGGGTGTTCCGCATGTCATATTCAAGAGAAAATTGTTCTTTCGCCATTGCTGCCATGATTTTGTGCGCTAAATAAACATAAAGTTTAGAAATCCGCAACTGAAACATTAAATAAATTTGCCGGCAATTTCAACTTGTCTGTATCTAATTAATTTATAACGACATGCAAATTGATTGCTGCTTTTGTGCAGAACTGTCTGAAAGCATAACGGTTTAAAATTTTAATATTGCCATGTCGAAGCAAATGACTACCTTTGCAGTCAATTTTGCAATAGGAACAATGAAAGTTTTAAAATTTGGTGGCACGTCGGTAGGTACGGCAGAAAGTTTGACACAAGTAAAACAAATCGTAAGCAACATCACGGATCAAGCAATCGTTGTTGTCTCTGCATTAGGCGGAGTGACAGACATGCTGATCTCCACCGCGCATTTAGCGGCCAATAATGCTGACTATCATGAAAAATTCGCGCAAATCAAAAATCGCCATATCAAGATGGTCGAAAGCATTGTTCCGCCGGCGAAACAAAGCGACACGCTCTCCTCAATGCTTCCGTTGCTGGAAGAATTAGGGAATATTTATAAAGGAGTAGCCTTAATAAAGGATTTGTCATCTCGCACTTTGGATGTAATCGTCGGCTATGGAGAACGGCTTTCTTCCGCCATCATCAGCCGTGTCATAGAACAAGCAGCACTTTTCGATTCGCGCGATTTTATTAAAACTGAATGCCGATTCGGCAAACATGTCGTCGATTTTGAATTGACAGAGCAATTGATCCATCAAACCTTTGCAAACTTCACTGAAAAAATAGCTATTGTTCCCGGCTTCATCTCATCCGACAAAGGAAGCGGCGACATCACGAATTTAGGCAGGGGAGGCAGCGACTATACGGCTGCCATCATTGCCGCAAGCTTAAATGCGCAAGTGCTTGAAATATGGACGGATGTCGATGGGTTTATGACGGCAGACCCTCGTGTAATCAGCAAAACTTATGTGATCGACCATTTGTCGTTTGCAGAGGCCATGGAACTTTGCAACTTTGGAGCGAAAGTGGTCTATCCGCCGACAATATATCCTGTATACCACAAAAATATCCCCATTATAATTAAAAACACATTCAACCCGACAGCCCCCGGAACATTGATCTCCGATGATTTTACGGATCAAGACACAAGGGAAATCAAAGGAATATCATCAATCAACGATACTTCATTGGTTACAGTTTCCGGTTTAGGAATGGTGGGAGTGATAGGCGTAAATTCCAGAATATTCAACACATTGGCAAAAAATGGAATCAGCGTATTCTTGGTAGCGCAATCATCATCGGAACACAATACGACATTTGCCGTAAAAGAATGCGATGCAGCAAATGCAGTAAAAGTATTGCGAAATGAATTTGCCAAAGAATTGTCGGTCGGGGAAATAACAAGCATTGAAGCAGAATCCGGCTTGGCCACGGTTGCAGTAGTCGGAGAGAACATGAAGCATACACCCGGAGTGGCCGGCAAACTATTCAATACGTTAGGCAAAAATGGCATCAACGTCGTAGCATGCGCGCAAGGCGCATCGGAAATGAACATTTCCTTTGTCGTAGACGGGAAAAGCCTACGAAAAGCGTTGAACGTCATCCACGACTCTTTTTTCTTATCAGAGTGCCAAGTATTGAACTTATTCATCATCGGCACAGGACATGTTGGGCGATATTTGATAGAACAAATCAGGCGCCAACAAGAAAAATTGAAGAAAGACAAAGCTTTGCGCCTTAACGTGGTCGGCATTTCCAATTCCCGTTCGTGCATCTTTGACAGAAATGGAATTGACATAAACGACTACCACAAATCATTGACAGAATGTGGTAAACCGACTTCGCCGGAAATTATCTGCGAAGAAGTGGTTAAAATGAACATCTTTAATTCTGTATTTGTCGATTGCACGGCAAATCCCCAAATATCGGACCTTTATGCAACGCTCTTGTCGCACAATGTCAACATCGTAGCTGCCAACAAAATAGCAGCATCTTCGGCCTATTCTGAATATGCCAACCTAAAACAAGTGGCAAGAAAAAAAGATGTGAAATTCTTATTTGAGACAAATGTCGGGGCCGGACTGCCAATCATCAACACCATCAACAGCTTGATAAATTCAGGAGACCGGATTTTAAAAATAGAAGCCGTGCTTTCCGGCACATTGAATTACATATTCAACATTTTAAGCAAAGACATCCGTCTAAGCCAAGCAATTCGCATGGCAATGGATGCCGGATACAGCGAGCCCGATCCACGGGAAGACCTAAGCGGCAAAGACGTAATCCGCAAGTTGGTAATACTTTCGAGGGAATCCGGATATAAAATTGAAGTTGAAGAAGTTGCAAAACGCCCAATTATTCCGGAGAGTTTAATGGACGGAAGTTTGTCCGACTTTTTTGCCAACATCAAATCGTTTGACGACGAGTTCGAAAAAAAACGGCAATCTGCCGAACATGAAAACAAACGGTTTCGTTTTGTCGCAAAATTAGAAAATGGCAAAGCGGAAGTAGGCATTCAAGAAGTTGACCGCTCCAATCCGTTTTACGCATTGGAAAGCAGCAATAATGTCATTCTAATCACGACCGATCGATACAAAGACTATCCAATGGAAATCAAGGGATATGGCGCCGGCGCAGAAGTGACAGCAGCCGGAGTGTTTGCCGACATCATCAGCATTGCAAATATCCGATAAGTGCCGCCTTAATGATTCGCATTGTCGCCCAACGGGGAATCATAAGAAGGATTCAACTTTCTAAATCTGACTTGTGATTTTTGGATAGGGAAATGGAGCGTCAGCACGAAGTCGGACAAGACGGCATACGTCTCATCGTCAATTATGTTTTTCATGGCATCATGCCATTCTAAATCGAAATGCCCCACAAATGGCGTTTCGGAAAGGCGGCCTTTGCTCATATATGGAATCCAATATCCGGAATATAGCTCTGCGCCATCGACATAAAGCACATTGTAATCGGCATCTTCCTTAATGATTGCTATCGTGTATTTGCCACCCAACTCAAAAAAACGATCATCTGTACTCCTATCCAAATATATCCAATAGCCTTCAATTGGATCGGAACTTTCTGCCATCTTTTTGTCAAGCCACTCTTTGGAATAATTTGTTGCAAACAGCAATTGCGGAATAGGAGAGTCCTCATAACAAATTCTTTTGACTTTCAACGAGCATCCTTCCCCTGCAAAATATCCGATTTGAGACGTGTCCGGCAATTCCATCCTTGAAGAATAAACAGTGCCCAACGTCGCATTGCCAACTGAAACAGACAAGGTCTGGCCATCATATTCAATTCTGAAAGCATTGTATTCATAAGGATCGGGAGTTACGCCCGATTTTATTTCTTTTTCGCTTAAAACCGAACATTCCCCATTTGATACCTTTTTAATAACCAGTTTAAAATATTGGTTTCTTGCTACTTCATCGTAATTATTCTCTACAATGCGGGAAAAAGATGCTGCATAATAGTTTTTATCATCTACAAAATTCCACACCAGCCCAAAAGACGCGGTAGGGCAGGATGACTGCAAAAAACGATTTTTGGTCGATGGCTCTTCGCCGTCGTTCATCCATACGGTATATTCAAAATGCCTATTTCGAATATCATACTCCTGACATTCAAATAAGGTAGAATCCGATTGATTGTCCATGCGTATATAGCCATCGGCCGAGCAATATTGCGACATATCTTGAAATCCTGTCAAAAAATCGCGATACACATATTCTCCCTTTGCTAAAAAGCAACTCGCCAAGAACAATATGCCAAAATAAATTCTCATCTCGTTCAAATTAGTAGAATTACAAAGATAATGCGAGCTGTCAGAAAAACGAACATGCTTGCTCAATTTGTTTTGAAACAATGCGTAAAAAAGAAATGAAGTGTTGTTTTTTCAAGTATTTGCTTTTAAAGACAGCCAAGAATGATTATTTTTGTATCAAAGAAAGCATGGATTCTGTGAACTCAATATATAAAAGTGAACAAAATGAAAAATGATTTTAGAGACTTTGCCGTAAAGCATTTAGGATTTAACGGGCATGCTGTCGACGATTACATGAAAATAACCAGCAGCTATATTTCTCCCACCATCATTGAAGAGCGGCAACTCAATGTAGCGCAAATGGACGTGTTCTCACGATTAATGATGGACCGAATCATATTTTTGGGAACTCAAATTGACGACTACACGGCAAATGTGATACAAGCACAATTATTGTATTTAGATTCTTCCGATCCGGAAAAAGACATCAAAATATACATCAATTCTCCGGGCGGTTCGGTTTATGCAGGTTTGGGCATTTACGACACAATGCAATACATATCCAGCGACGTTACGACAATTTGTACCGGCATTGCGGCATCCATGGCTGCCGTTTTGCTTGTTGCCGGAGAAAAAGGAAAGCGATTCGCCCTCAACCATTCGCGAGTGATGATTCATCAGCCGATGGGAGGCGCGCAAGGACAAGCGTCGGATATCGAAATCACCGCACGCGAAATACAAAAACTAAAAAAGGAATTGTACACAATCATTTCCAACCATTCAGGTGTCCCATACAAAAAAGTGGAAAAAGACAGCGATCGCGACTATTGGATGACAGCCATAGAAGCCAAAGAATATGGAATGATTGACAGCGTAATGCAACGAGAAACGACAAAAGAATGACAAAAGGAAAAAACAACGGAGGCCCTACCCACCATTGCAGTTTTTGCGGACGATCGCAAGAAGATGCTTTATTTTTTATTCCGACCTTGAACGGAGATGGCGCCATTTGCGACAATTGCGTCGAACAAGCATATTCCATGCTGCAACCGTATCTTGAGAATCACGCCAAAAAGGCTTCTTCCAACAATAATATCAAACTGACCGACATCCCCAAGCCAAAAGACATTGTTGACTATTTGGATGAATATGTCATCGGGCAATCACAAGCAAAAAAATATTTGGCAGTGGCCGTATACAACCACTACAAACGACTATTGCAACCGACCGACGACAGCGTGGAAATAGAAAAAAGCAATATCATAATGGTTGGGCCGACCGGCACTGGCAAAACATTGCTGGCCAAGACAATTGCACGCTTGCTGAATGTTCCTTTCGCCATCGTGGATGCAACCGTGCTGACGGAAGCCGGATACGTGGGAGAAGACATCGAAAGCTTGTTGGTACGGCTGTTGCAAGCATGCGACTACGATGTCAAACAAGCTGAACGAGGAATTGTATTTATCGATGAAATCGACAAAATAGCAAGAAAAGGCGACAATCCTTCTATCACACGCGATGTCAGCGGAGAAGGAGTTCAACAAGGATTGTTGAAACTGCTCGAAGGCTCGGTTGTCAATGTGCCGCCGGCAGGTGGCAGAAAACATCCGGAACAAAAAATGATACCGGTCGACACAAAAAATATTCTTTTCATTTGCGGAGGGGCATTCGAAGGTATCGAGAGAAAAATAGCCCAACGATTAAACACCTACGTCGTAGGGTTCGGCACCGACAATGTTTCAAGAAAGCACCAACGGGACAATCTCATCAAATATGTCGCGCCGCAAGACTTGAGGGCTTTTGGCTTAATTCCGGAAATAATCGGACGATTGCCAATCTTGACAAATTTAGAGCCGCTCGACAGAAACGCGCTGAAACGCATCCTGACCGAACCTAAAAACGCCATAATCAAACAATATAAGAAACTGTTTGCCATGGATGGCGTCGAACTAGATTTTACAGATGATGCGTTAGACTTGATTGTCGACAAATCCATTGAATACAAACTTGGAGCACGAGGGTTGCGAGCGTTGACGGAAACAATTGTAATAGACGCCATGTATGAAACCCCTTCGACCAAGAAAAAGAAATTCACAGTAACCAAAGATTATGCGCAAGAAAAATTGGCAAAAGCCAACATGGATTTGCTCCGCGACTAAAATTAATTCAAATAAACCTTTGCGTTTTGCCAATTGATTTATAACTTTGTCTATATGCGATTTGTATTTCAAAACAAGAAAAGGCTATGACAGCAAAAACTGATTTAAGGACAGAATTGAAAAATTATTTCGGATTCGACACCTTCAAAGGCGACCAAGAAGAAATAATCAAGAATCTTTTAGCGGGCAACGATACGTTCGTCTTGATGCCCACCGGAGGAGGCAAATCTCTGTGCTATCAGTTGCCTTCATTGTTAATGGAAGGGACGGCAATTGTCATTTCTCCGTTGATTGCATTGATGAAAAACCAAGTAGACGCAATGCGCAATTTCGGAGAAGACGACGGCATTGCTCATTTTTTAAACTCGTCTTTGAATAAAGCATCAATCGAACGAGTCAAAGCCGATATTGTCAGCGGAAAAACCAAATTGCTATATGTCGCTCCCGAATCTTTGACCAAAGAGGAAAATATCGATTTTTTGTCGACAGTTCCCATTTCTTTTTATGCGGTCGACGAAGCTCATTGCATATCCGAGTGGGGTCATGATTTCCGTCCCGAATATCGCAGAATACGTCCAATTATCAATGCGATAGGGATTCATCCGGTAATTGCGCTAACCGCTACCGCGACGCCGAAAGTTCAGCACGACATTCAAAAGAACCTTGGAATGCAAAATGCCAAGGTTTTCAAATCGTCGTTTAATCGCCCCAATCTTTATTATGAAATTCGCCCCAAAACGAAAAATGTCGACAAAGAAATCATTCGTTACATCAAATCGCAAGAAGGCAAATCGGGCATCATCTATTGTTTAAGCCGGAAAAAAGTAGAAGAGCTGGCAGAAACATTGGTGCTAAACGACATAAAAGCGCTTCCTTACCACGCCGGCATGGACAGCACGCAACGCAGTCAGAACCAAGATGCTTTTTTGATGGAAAAGGTGGATGTAATTGTTGCCACCATTGCATTTGGCATGGGAATAGACAAGCCGGATGTCAGGTATGTCATCCACTACGATGTCCCCAAAAGCCTTGAAGGATACTATCAAGAAACGGGACGTGCAGGACGCGATGGCGGAGAAGGGCAATGCATTGCGTTCTATACAAGCAAAGATTTGCAAAAATTGGAAAAATTCATGCAAGGGAAGCCGATTGCTGAACAAGAAATCGGAAAACAATTGCTTTTGGAAACTGCCGCTTATTGCGAATCTTCAGTATGCCGAAGGAAAACATTATTATACTATTTCGGAGAAGAGTATAAAAACGACAACTGCGGAAATTGCGACAATTGCTTAAACCCCAAAAAGAAAGTTGAAGCAAAAGAAGAATTATGCGCCGTCATTGAGACTGTCCTTGCATTAAAGGAGAAGTTTAAATCCGATTACATAATTAGCATCTTGCGAGGCGAATCATCTCAAAAGATAAAGGCATACAAGCATGACCAACTTGAATCTTTTGGTTGCATGAAGTCGGTTTCCGAGAAATTCTTGAGTGCCGTGATTTATCAAGCCACAATCTCCGGGTACTTGGATAAAGAAATTGAAAATTACGGTCTGTTGAAAGTGACTGAAATAGGGCACAATTTCTTGAAAAATCCAAAAACCTTCAAAATCGTTGAAGATCGCGAATATGAGGGCGACGATGACGATTCCATCACATTGAAAGGTGGCGGGACAAGCGCCGTTGATCCTGAATTGTACTCAATACTGAAAGATTTAAGGAAAAAGATAGCCAAACAGTTGGAATTGCCGCCATACGTCATATTCCAAGACATATCACTTGAAGGCATGGCAACCACATATCCAATTACATTGGAAGAGCTTCAAACGATACAAGGCGTAGGCGCAGGCAAAGCGAAACGTTATGGCGAGGAATTTATCAAAGTGATAAAAACTCATGTGGAAGAAAACGAAATCGAACGTCCGGAAGATCTTCGTGTTCGAACAGTTGCCAACAAAAGCAAATTGAAAATCTCAATCATACAAGGCATTGACAGAAAGATTGCGCTCGACGAGCTTGCTGAATCAAAAGGATTGGAATTCGGGGAACTGCTCGACGAAATAGAGGCCATTGTCTACTCGGGAACAAAAATCAATATAGATTATTTTTTAAACGAGGTGATGGACGAAGACCATTTGGATGATATTTTCGACTATTTCAAAGAAAGCGAAAGCGACGACCTTGAAACAGCAATCCAAGAACTTGGCGGCGATTACACCGAGGACGAAATTCGCCTTGTTCGAGTGAAATTTATTTCCGAAATGGGGAATTAGCCAAACACGACGTCTAAATGGAAATCGTCTACGAAGACAACCATCTGATCATTGTCAACAAAGCTGCGGGAGAAATCGTGCAAGGCGACAAGACCGGCGACACGCCTTTGTCCGACTTAATCAAAAACTACTTGAAAGAAAAATACCGGAAACCGGGAAATGTATTCTGCGGAGTGATACATCGTCTCGACAGGCCGGTAAGTGGATTGGTGGTTTTTGCCAAAACCAGCAAGGCTCTTTCCCGCATGAACCGGATGTTTCAAAATAGAGAAGTCGAAAAAGTGTATTGGGCGATCACACGGTTTCAACCGCCTAAAAAGGAAGACACTTTAATTGATTATATATCAACGGTAGAACGCAACAACAAATCCTATGCAAGCAAAATGCCACGCGAAGGGGCGGCACGCGCTGTGCTGGACTACAAAGTTCTATCGCATACCGACTATTACTATTTGTTGGAGATTCGATTGCACACCGGAAGAAAACATCAAATACGCGTGCAATTGGCAGCCATGGGCTGCCCGATCCGAGGCGACTTGAAATATGGAGACCGTCGCAGCAATCCGGATAAAGGCATTTCACTGCAATCACACCGCATCAAGTTCACGCATCCTGTATCGGGCGACACAATAGATGTTTCCGCTCCCGTGCCAAACGACAATCTATGGCAAGCTCTTGTGGAAAACATCAATTCAAAATAGGCATTTCAGGACAAAGCAGCCAATTCCTATAATCGTTGCCAAGCAATCGCACGCATTCCCTCCAATATCCATCTACATTTAAATTCAGATAAGACTCTCGAGGCGCATTGTTGCACACGGCCCACACATGGTTTCCCAATTCTTCTTCCATTTGCTCCGTTTCCCAACCACTGTATCCGAGAAAAAATTTCACATGCCCGTCGACAGGATTGCCCGCATTGATATATTCTATGATGCTTTGAAAATCTCCATTAAAATAAAGATTGTCACATATTTGCTCTGCGTTGGGAATCGAAAATCCCAAATCATGGATAAACAGCAAATGATCGACTGCGACAGGTCCTCCGCAAAATAAGGGTATTGAGCGATCAGTTTTGATTTCAGCAACAATGTCGTTTAAGGAAATGGTCAATTCTTTGTTCAAAACAAGCCCAAGCGGCCGTTTATCACATCCGTATTTGACAAGGCAAATGCATGCCTGATGGAAATGCATGTCGGCCAAAAAAGGTTCCGACAATATCAATCCGCCTTGCATTGGAGCAGGTTGTGGCTTTTCAAGATTGAAAATATCAGCATTTTCTATCATATCATGGCTGCATAAATTTAAATAAACGAATCAATGAAGCGCCGTATTAAAAAATTCCGTAAATGCTTTTATCGTATATTCTTGGTCTTTTATCGACGCCGTTTCCAAAGCTGAATGCATTGCCCAAATCGGATTGCCCATGTCGACACCGTTAATGTCGATTTGCGAAGTCAATATATTGCCCAATGTCGATCCTCCGGCTATATCGGAATGATTCACAAAAAATTGGCAAGGAACACCTGCTTTTCTGCATAATTCCATAAATACCGATGACGAATAGCCATCTGTCATATATTTGCAATTCGCATTAATCTTGATCACCGGTCCGCCTCCAATCACAGGATGGTTTGTCGGATCGTATTTTTCCGGATAATTTGGATGCACAGCGTGAGCATTATCAGCAGAAATCATAAAAGTATTCGCAATGGAGCGATAAAAATCTTCTTCCGTCTGTCCAAAACTCAAACAAATTCGCCGCAATATATTGGCAAAAACAGGGGAGGCTGCACCTTGTTTTGTGCCGCTGCCTGTTTCTTCATTATCGAAAACAGCCATCACTTTCGTCACTTTTGGATTCGAACTTTCGAGCAACGCGCACATTGCGGCATGCGCCATGCCCAAATCGTCAATTCTTCCGGAACAAACAAATTCTTTCTCAAATCCGACGAGTTCTGCCTTTTGGGCATTGTAGAGAAACAAATCGAAATCGAGTATGTCGTCTTGCGAATCAAGATGCAAATAAGATTGAAGCTTTTCCATCAATAAACCGCCTTGCCCGACAGCCTCGTTGATTATTCCGGCCACGGGCAGCATGTCTTTCTGCTTCGATAGCGAATTGCCGTCATTGACATTACGGTTAAAGTGAATTGGCAAATGCGGAATAATTACCATCGGTTCTTTAAAATCGACCAATCGTACAATAGGTTGCATCGGATTCCGATGGTTTTTGAGCATGACGCGTCCGGCCACGGAAAGCGGCCGATCAAACCATGTGTACAAAATTGGACCGCCATAGACTTCTGTATTCAATCGCACCACGCCATGTCCCGGCATTTCCGGATGCGGCTTGATTCGGAAACACGGAGAGTCGCTATGCGCTGCTATAATATTAAACCCTGACTCCGATATTGGAGATTCTCCTACGACAAAAGCAAAAACAGCAGATCCGTTTTTTGTTGCAAAATATTTGCCGCCTTTCGTCAATTCCCATTTGTCCGACAGGTTCAATTCTTGAAAGCCATTTGCTGCCAACTCCCGACATATCGTATCGACTGCCCGGAAATTACATGGGCTCTCATTTAAAAAATCCAATAAAGACAGTGCGTCGTATTTCTCCATGTTCAAAATTATTACAATGAATTACTGTTATATTTTATCCGATGCAAGGCTCGCAACACGTTGCACAACGCTTGTCCCCAATACAATTCAAAATTTTCTTTGCACAAGCTCATGCAATCATTGAGATGCTCGTCGGTCGCATCTTTGACGGCATGGATAAAATCATACAAATATTGAAAAATATCAGACAGGTATTCGGATACGCTGACGGCCACCGGCGAGTCTGAATATTTCATATCCTCCTCAAAAGCTTCAAGGAATGTATCGTCTTCTCCGATAACCGCTTCTATTCGGCGACGAATACTGTCGTAGTAAGGCTCTTCGAGGTATGCATCTATCATAATTTCATTTTCCGATTCTGTCGTGTCAAAATCTGAAATCGATATATACAAACGGGGCAGCAGCTTCAACAACTTGTCGATTAATTCAGATTTTTCCATGCCATCCGAACTTTCCAGCAAATTGCAATATTCATTTGCAAGCCCGATAAACATAATACTGTTATTGCTAATCTTTGCCATTGGTTATAGAGAATAGAGATTGTTGTTCTTTATGTATTTTTCCACTTTGTCCGGTAAAAAAAATGACATGTCTTTGCCTTCCCTCAAACCATTTCTGACAAATGTCGACGATATGTCTATTTGAGGAGCATCGACAAATTCGACATTCGCATGCGAAGCCCTTTCGTCGCATGGAAAATTCGGGCGAGGGTAGACTATCACGCCATAGTCGCTGATTATCCGTTCGGAATCCTTCCACCTGTCAAAACACAACCAATTATCGCTTCCGATGATGAGCCGAAACCGATGTTCGGGATATTGTTCTTGCAAAGCATCCAAGGTGCGAATGGTATAAAAAGGAGCCGAAAGAGAAAATTCGATGTCGCATACTTTCAAAAATGGAACACCCTCTACCGCCAATTTCGCCATTTCAACCCTATGGCAATCATAACTTTCTCCGACAATGTTTTTAATTGGATTAACCGGAGTGACCAACAGCCAAACTTCATCGACAATGGGGGAGTATTGGGCAATATAACTTGCCACCATGCAATGACCCTCATGTATCGGGTTGAACGATCCTCCAAATACTCCAATATTCATTGTTAAGAAATAAAATCATGAATTAAACGAGTGATTTCGACTACGGCATCGTCCAAATTGTTGTTGACTATGCATTTATCGTATTTCGAGGCATACGACAATTCAAAATCGGCCTTTGCCACACGTTGATTGATTGTATCCATATCGTCTGTCCCGCGCTTGATCAACCGTTCCCGTAGAATTTCAATGGACGGCGGTTTGATAAAAACCGACAACGCTTCGGGATATTGGCGCTTCACGTTGAGCCCGCCTTTGACATCAATATCCATAATCAAATTATATCCTTGCTTCAAAACGGTTTCTATCTCCGATTTGAGTGTGCCGTAATATCGGCCGGAATACACTTCTTCGTATTCAGCAAACTTTCCTTCTGCCACTGCTTTCTGAAATTCTTCCGTCGTGAGAAAATAATAATTCACTCCGTCTTTCTCTTCCGGCCGCGGAGGCCGATTGGTTGCAGAAACCGAGAATTTCAATTTTAATTCTTCATTCTGCATGAGCCGTCCGATAATCGTGGATTTCCCCGTTCCGGAAGGTGCTGATACAATGATGATTTTACCGGAAGATTCCATAATGCTTACATTACATTTAATATCTGTTCTTTCATTTGTTCCAAATGGTCTTTCATTCTCACCACAATCCTTTGCAATTCTGCATGATTGGCTTTCGAGCCGAGCGTGTTGATCTCTCGTCCCATTTCTTGCGCGATGAAGCCCAATTTTTTCCCTTGCCCCGGATCTTTTTCCATTGTGGAAAGAAAATAATCAAGGTGGTTTTGCAACCGCAGTTTTTCCTCGGCAATATCCAATTTCTCAATATAGAAAATCAATTCTTGTTCAAATCGATTCTTGTCGAAGTCTATTTCGCCCAATTTTTCCAATGCCTCCTGAATGCGTTTCTTGATTTTTTCTATTCGTTCGGCTTCATATTGAGGCACTTCATTCAACAATTGTTGAATCGCAGCGATTTTCTCCACGAAAAACTTCTCCAAGCGGTTTCCTTCTTGGGTGCGAAATTCGACAAGCCGGTCGATTGCTTCGTCCAAAGCCGAACGCAACAAAGCTTTTTCCGAATCGTCGATATCAGCCATCGCAGGCTTCAAAACTTCGGGCATGCGCAACAAGATTTCCGTCATGTTTTCCGGAATTTGTATTGACAACGCAGATGCCATCGACTCTATTTCGGCTTTATATTTTAAAGCAACCGGCAAATTAATTGATGTTTGCGCATTTGCCTCAATGGATTCCATCGTTGCAACCACTTCCACTTTGCCGCGTTCCAATCTTTGCGCAACCAATGCGCGTATTGCCAATTCATATTCCCTGAATTGAGCGGGAAGCCGCATCGACAAATCCAATTGCTTGCTGTTTAGCGATTTGATTTCTACGGTAATTTTCTCGCCATTTTCTTCGACGGAATATTTCCCGTATCCGGTCATTGATAAAATCATAATTTTTCTCTTTTTCTGCAAAATTAGCAAATAACATGGATTACACGCCGTTTTTTCATTTTTTTCAATGCCGTTTTGTTTCATTCTTGCAAGTATTTGCCAATACTTGTGCGCAGCCATGTTTGCATTGCGCACAACTTTCATTATTTTTGTGGTTCTATTTTCTAAATGTTTTAAAGGGATATTGCGACATGAAATATTTTCGTTTGCATCTTATTGCTTTTTTGTTGATTTGCGGCATCAACGTGTCGTTCGGACAAATTTTACAACCACTGACATGGAACGTCCGGTTTGAATCCGATGGGGCAGAGGGAACAATTATCATTGATGCCCAAATAGAAAGGGGATGGCATCTTTATGCCACTCAATTGCCTGAGGGCGGCCCGATTCCGACTTCAATAACGTGGGATGAAAGCCGGTTGAGAAACGTCGAAATTATCGGCGATTTGCATCCCAATCGTCCGGCAGAAGAGAATTTCGACATGTTTTTTCATTTGATGCTGGGTTGTTGGGAAGGCTCCGTGTCTTTTCAACAAAAAATAAAATTGCTCAACCTCGACGATTACAACTTGGAAGGCGCCATTGTCGGGCAAGTATGCAACGACCAAACATGCCAACGCAATAAAAAAGAATTCAAATTTTCACATATCGCAGAAAAAAAAGAAACAGTCGATACTGTCCCTGCTACCGTAGCGACAATCAAGCCTGCAACTCCATTTCCATCGGCTAAATTGGAAAAAACCGACTTTTGGAAACCGGTCGTTGCCAATAATAGTGCCACTGCCGACCATTCTCTTCTTTATATTTTCATCGGAGGTTTTTTAGGAGGCTTGCTGGCACTCCTCACTCCTTGTGTTTGGCCTATGATTCCTCTGACAGTCAGCTTTTTCTTAAAGAAAAACAACAACCGCAAAAAAGCAATCAGCCAAGCCGCGGTGTACGGTTTGTCGATTGTGGTGATATATCTGCTTTTGGGCTTGTTGATAACAATTGCATTTGGACCGAGCAAATTGAACGAAATGTCGACAAATGCCATTTTCAATATCTTCTTTTTCTTGCTTCTTGTATTTTTTGCCATCTCATTTTTTGGAGCATTTGAAATCACATTGCCAAGCAAATGGACCAACGCAATTGATTCAAAAGCAGGAAAAACAACAGGATTGATAAGCATCTTTTTCATGGCATTCACGTTGGCATTGGTGTCATTCTCTTGCACCGGCCCGATAATCGGAACTTTGTTGGTCGAAGCCGTCACTTTGGGCAATCTGACGGGACCGGCTGTCGGCATGGCCGGATTCGCATTGGCATTGGCTATACCTTTCGCTTTCTTTGCCGTTTTCCCGTCGTGGTTGAAAGGGCTGCCCAAATCCGGCGGTTGGTTGAACACCGTAAAAGTAGTGCTCGGCTTTATAGAATTGGCATTGTCCTTGAAATTCTTATCGGTTGCCGACTTGGCCTACGGCTGGCGAATTTTAGACCGTGAAGTGTTTATTTCCTTATGGATAATAATATTTGCCTTGCTCGGCTTGTATCTATTGAAAATAATTCGATTTGAAGGCGATTCCAAGAAAGAATCGATAGGTGCATTCCGCTTGATTTTGGCAATTATTTCTTTGTCGTTTGCAGCATATTTGCTTCCCGGATTATGGGGCGCGCCCCTAAAAAGCGTTAGCGCTTTCACGCCTCCATTGTCGACACAAGATTTCTCATTGTATGAATCCGGCAAATTTGTAAAATACGACAATTTCGATGAAGGCATGAATGCAGCCAAAGAAATGGGGAAACCGGTATTTCTCGACTTTTCGGGATATGGATGTGTCAATTGCCGGAAAATGGAGGCATCTGTTTTTGAAAATGAAAAAATCCGACAATTGATAGAAGACAATTTCGTAATGATTACATTAATGACCGACGATAAGAAAGAATTGCCGGAAATCATCGAGCTCAACGAAAATGGAGAAAATGTGAAATTGCGAACCTATGGCGACTTGTGGAGTTATTTGCAACAATACAAATTCAAAGCCAATTCGCAACCATATTACGTTGTGTTGGACAATGATGGGAACTTGCTTTCCGGACCGGTGTATTACGATGAGGACATCAACAAATTTGCCAAATTCCTTAACGTCGGACTTAAAAACTATGCTGACAAATGAGTAATTCAAGAGAATCTAAGTTAGAAGCATTCGGGAAACTGCTCGATGTGCTCGACGAATTGCGAGAAAAATGCCCGTGGGATAAAAAACAAACCAATGAAAGCTTGCGGTGCAATACAATAGAAGAAGTATATGAACTAAGCCAAGCATTGCTTGACGACAACTCCGAGAACATTAAGAAAGAGCTTGGCGATGTGTTGCTTCATATTATCTTTTATGCAAAAATAGCCGACGAAAAAAACAAATTCGACATCGCTGATGTATGCGACGCGCTCCGCAACAAATTGATTTATCGCCATCCCCATGTGTTCGGCTCCGGACATGCGGAGACATCCGCACAAGTGGAACAAAATTGGGAACAACTTAAATTGAAAGAAAAAGGAGGCAACAAACGGGTGTTGGATGGAGTGCCCGCTGCTTTGCCTTCACTGATCAAAGCAGAACGCATTCAAGAAAAAGCGGCAAACTACGGTTTCGATTGGGAAAAGAAAGAAGACGTGTGGACGAAAGTGAAAGAAGAACTCACCGAGGTGCAAGCCGAAATGACAAATGGCAATGCCGAAAAGCTTGAATCCGAGTTTGGCGACTTCTTGTTCAGCCTCATCAATGCGGCTCGACTTTACAAGGTGAACATCGACAATGCTTTGGAACAAACCAACCGAAAATTCATTCACCGTTTCAATTATATCGAAACTCAATCCGAATTGAAAGGAAAAAAACTTAAAGAAATGTCGCTTTCCGAAATGGACGCGCTTTGGAATGAAGCAAAAGCTTTGGAAAAAAATCGAAAATGATTGTTTGCATAACAGAAAAACCAAGCGTGGCAAAAGACATTGCAGCTATTTTAGGTGCAACAACGCGCCGTGACGGATTTTTTGAAGGCAATGGCTATAAAATCACATGGACTTTCGGACATTTGTGTTCCTTGAAAGAGCCGCAAGACTATACCGACCGTTGGAAAGCATGGAGCCTCGGTGCATTGCCTATGATTCCTCCGAAATTTGGCATCAAACTGATTGCCGACAAAGGAATTGAAAAGCAATTCAAAGTCATCAAGACTTTATTTGAAGAAGCCGACGAAATCGTGAATTGCGGCGATGCAGGGCAGGAAGGCGAATTGATTCAACGATGGGTCATGCAAAAAGCAGATTGCAAAAAGCCAGTCAAACGATTATGGATATCTTCGCTCACCGACGAAAGCATCCGCAAGGGATTCTCTGAATTGCGGCCGCAAAGCGATTTCGACAGCCTGTATTTCGCCGGATTGTCGCGCGCTATTGGCGATTGGGTCTTAGGCATCAATGCTACGCGGCTATTTACTTTGAAATATGGCCAAAACCGCAACATCTTATCCGTCGGACGCGTGCAGACGCCTACGCTTGCTTTGATTGTCACGCGGCAAAAAGAGATCGACAATTTTAAAGCAGAAGATTATTGGGAACTGAAAACCGTTTATCGCGATGTCGTTTTCAATTTGGCCAAAGGACGTTTCGAATCGGAAGAAAAAGCGCAACAAGCATTAAATGAAATTTCGACATTGCCATTTTCCATTGTCGATTGCAAAACAAAAAGAGGGAAGGAATCAGCGCCGCGCTTGTTTGACTTGACTTCCTTGCAAGTCGAATGCAATAAGAAATATGGATTTTCTGCCGATGAAACATTGCGGCTCATACAATCGCTGTATGAAAAGAAATTCACGACTTATCCACGTGTCGACACCACCTATCTGAGCGACGACATGTACCCGAAAATCCCTGCCATTTTAGAGGCGCTCCGCCCATATGCATCTTTGACTGCGACTTTGCTTGATAAAAAAATTCCAAAGTCAAAGAAAATATTCGACAATACAAAAGTGACGGACCACCATGCGATTATCCCTACCAATATGCCCCCTGCTTCATATCTTTCGATAGAAGAAAAAAAAGTATATGACATGGTTGCTCGCCGATTCATCGCTGCATTCTATCCGGATTGCGAATTCGATCAAACAACCGTAATGGGAAAATCGGGCAATTGCGAATTTAAAGCCGTCGGGAAACACATTGTCGCAGAAGGATGGAGAGAAGTGTACAAATCGAACAAAACGCAACAAAACGAAAAAAACGACGAATCGGAAGCCGACGATTGCATTCTTCCCGATTTCAAGGAAGGGGAGAGCGGGCCGCATTCTCCCTCTGTTGTCAAAAAAACGACACAACCGCCAAAACCATACACAGAAGGCACGCTGTTAAGAGCGATGGAAACAGCCGGACGATTTGTCGACGACGAGAATTTGCGCGAAGCCTTAAAAGAAAACGGAATAGGGCGGCCCTCCACGCGTGCGGCAATCATTGAAACATTGTTCAAACGCAAATACATCCAGAAAGAGCGAAAAAGCCTGAAAGCCACCGCTGCCGGAATTGCCTTGATCGACACAATCAAAATCGACTTGCTCAAATCGGCAAAATTGACTGGCATTTGGGAAAACAAGCTTCGAAAAATCGAACGCAAAGAATATGAAGCAGCGCAGTTTATCAACGAATTGAAAGAATTGATAGGGCAAATTGTCATCGACGTGTTAAGCGACAACAGCGGGTATAAAATCACGACAGAAACGTCGCCTGCAACTGCCGACAAAACAGCCCCCAAAAAGAAAAAAACGTCAATAAAGGACATAGCGCAAATCCCATGCCCGATTTGCCACAAAGGACACATCATCAAAGGAAAAACGGCTTATGGTTGTAGCAATTACAGCACCGGATGCACGTTTCGCCTTCCATTTGCGGAAGCATCCGACTCTTTGACGCCAACACGCCTCTATAAACTAATCCAAAAGAAATATCCAAATCGAGATGCCAAACAATAACAAAAGAGAATTGCTCCCAATAGTCGACAAATCCGGAAACGTCATCGGCTCTGCGACAAGGGCAGAATGCCATTCTGCAAGCGGCGACCGTCCTTTGCATCCGGTTGTGCATTTGCACGTTTTCAACGCATCAGGGGAATTATTCCTGCAACATCGGGCTGAAACAAAAGATGTGCAACCCGGACGATGGGATACTTCGGTAGGCGGACATGTTGATTTCGGAGAATCGATTCACGATGCGTTAAAAAGGGAAGCAAGCGAAGAATTGGGACTTGTCGATATCAATTTCGAATGGCTCTATACCTACTTGTTTGAAAGCGCGATTGAGCGAGAATTGGTTCATACATTTCGCTGCGTTGCAGATCCGTCGGCAATCAAAACCGACCCTGCTGAAATATCAGAAGGTCGGTTTTTCTCGCGCCACGAAATTTCCACACGCTTAAAAACAGGATTTTTTACGCCTAATTTCGAACTCGAATTTGAAAAATTGCAGAATTTGAAAAAATAAATTCGCTTCATTTGGAAATATTGACAACTTTGCCGTATCTTTGATTAACGTATTAAGCAATGGTCATGACCGGTGAACAAATACAATATGCAGTTATTGCTATCGTCTTTATAGCGATAGTCATAATTGTTGTTCGCAACTTAAAAAAGAGTAAAAAAAGGAACGCAGGTTGTTCTTCATGTCCATATAGCTGTGGATGCTTGAAATACAACGAATTAAATAACAAAAATAAAATAAAAAATGACAAACCTAAAAAGACCTAAATTGGCAGCAATGCTGTTCGCAGCCGCATTGTGTATCATGCCGGCAAATGGAGAAACAATAGAATACTACAACCCCGACAAGGATGACATCCTAAACGAATCTCATTTCGAAATCGACAGTTTTTGGGAAACGGCAACGCTTACGCTATTTCAAAATTGGTATGACGGTCCGCATCACTATGAAAATGTTGTCATTCCGGAAACATTTGAATACGGGGGCACGACATACACCATTACAGCAATTGGCGCAAACGCTTTTTTCAGCGAATATGGCGACTATCCTGATGGTGACATTCTAACACTGACAATTCCGGAAACAGTGACGACAATAGGCTATCATGCTTTTGCTCAGATGAAAACATTGGAAGTCATCCGATTGCCGCAAGATTTGAAAGAAATTGCACCTGATACTTTCTTAGGCTGCATATCATTGGAAGAAATAAACTTCCCTGAAGGATTGGAAACGCTGAATGAATTTGCATGCTGCAATTGCACGTCTTTGAAAAGCGTATCTTTTGGAAGCAAAATAAAACATATCCAATATCAAGCATTTGATGCTACGTGTCTTCAAAGCATATCAATCAATGCAACCACGCCCCCGGAACTTGATTCAAACACATTAAACACACCGAATATAACAAGAAACGGATTGATCAAAGTATATATTCCGGCTGGCACCAAAGCACTATACGAGGAAGCATGGAAAACAGAATTGGAAGCCATCGAATTTATTGAATCCGAGGGCATTCCTTCCGGAGTTGCCATGGAATCGGCAAAAACATTGCAAATCCACTCGAATAATGGCGAATTAATCGCAACCGCCGCAGATAGCGAAATTGCCATATATTCCATTTCCGGAGTAAAAATAGCCACAGGGAAGGGGAGTGTTCGCGTTTCTGCGCCAATGGGCGTCTACATCATCTGCTCCGAAAACAACGTAACCAAATACATGCACCGATAACAACCAATATTTATACGACAAAGGGCACGTCATAAAAAAGATGTGTCCTTTTTTGTCCATCAATTTCTTAACAGAACAACCATATTTATCGTTTCCCATTTACAGAGGCATGTTACCCATATCCCATTCAAAATATAATCATAAATTATGAATACTTTACTTGAAAAAGCATTACTCATAGCTACAAAAGCTCATGCAGGGCAAACAGACAAAGCTGGTGTGCCTTACGTCTTCCATCCAATACGGGTATCGTGTAAATGCGTTACCAACGAAGAAAAGATAGTTGCATTACTTCATGACACCATAGAAGATACACACATTACAACTGATTTTTTACTGTCAGAAGGATTTCCTTGCAAAATAATCGATGCAATCCTATCTGTTACTCGAAATAAAAACGAAAGTTACAGTGACTTTATCAAACGATGTAGGAAAAACACAATCGGCAAGCAAGTAAAAATACATGACTTAGAAGACAATATGGATATTTCTCGACTGCCGCAAGTCACTGAAAAGGATTTGGCAAGATTGAACAAATATATCGAAGCATACAAATATCTTAAAGAATAACCTCTTCACACCGCACTTATCTCGAGCGACTAAACATCTATGTATCGTAGCGAGGTTCGCAAAATCAACAATTTACCGTAAACATTCATGTGTAAGGTATTGCAAATACATTAAAAGACAACGATAAATAGTCTCAAAATTATTTCCAAATCAGAAAAACAACAATCAATACAATCGATTAAGTATCAATCACTTATCCCTACCACAACAGCAATAGGGAAGAGCCATCCTAAAATGGCATCTAAATGCTCTTTATTCCAATTACTTTTATCAAAACGAACAAATCGTAAGAAATCGAAAAGGCAAGATATTATCAGATTTCATTAAAATTTAATGAGTTGAATATTCATTACCATATTAGCATATCGCTACATAATGAATATTGTATCGCTGCACATTGAAAATGTAATGTATATTAGAAAAATAGAATAATGTCCACAGCGTATTAGAATACCTTACCAGTATACAGTTAATATCATGCAACTACCACACACCAAAATATCATATATCATAGAAAATATATAATAGTACATTTCGCAATTCTTGCTCACGAGATACCATAAAAGATAATATTACAGCATCTCTCAATTGCAACAATATCAGAATATCATAGAACTATATATCAGATTATTACATAAAATCCTATTTAACATAATGCCAGTTATGTTACTTTTGAAAAGCCAAGGTGAGGCGTGTATTCTTTCCAAAAATAGCGTCGCCTTTCCCCGTCTCTTTTTGAATCTTATCATTTATTTCATCAAGCGATTCTAATTTTTCCAATCTTTGAGTATTTCTATGGTTTCCTAATTTAGGTTGACCGTCAGATTGTGATATTCCTGATAAGAGTTGTCTCAATAAATAAAAAACCTATTTAGTGTTGCCTCGATTCATTTCAAGTATTTCAGAATTCTTGCGCAGCATCTTTTTAGCTTCGAATTCGCTTAATATTCTTCAACCACACACGTCCTTGTCCAATTCGGTTTATGCCAATGGGTTGCCATTCTTTCCGCACACATCATTATCAATACGATAAACTCGACACTTTTTCATAATTATTAAGCCGTCAATGCTTGCAAGATGCCGATAATGGTTGCCATAGGAACTGAGAGCTGACGATTTTACGAACAACAATTTCAAGTCTGCTATAGATCCTCTTGTGTTTGTTTGAGCCCAAATAAGCACACAAACCAATATGCTTAATGTGGTAAATTGTCGACTAAATACTCGGAAGTGAGTGATGTTTATTTTTTCAAACAATATTCAGCAAAACTATTGTCTGAGAAAAATACGACAATCTTTGTGATTTCTTTTGACGATTGCTGAAAGGGCTTGACAATTGAATATTCCGATTGATTATCCGATTCGTTTGCAAATAACGCATTCTCAAGCGATGTCGTAGACTTGTTTTCTGTCGAATAATTCCCTTCGCCAAATACAAGCCATTGCATTGACAAATCAGGAAACGCATTGTGGATAGCTATCAATATCTCATGTCCTATCTTTTTATTACGTCCGCTCAACATTTGGCTAACCGTAGGACGCGGAATATTGCAACGATCTGCAAATTGCGACCTGCTAATTCCTTTGCGCTCTAAGTATTCCGCCAAACGTTCCACCAATTCGCATTTTTCATCACCCATAGCTTCAATTTTTTATTTACAAAGATAAACAAATCTGCTCACGAAACAAAATTTACAAAATTCATATAATTTGCATCAGACAATTCACAGTTGCAAATACAACTAACAAGCGACTAGTATTAGAGCTTAAACTGTTTGTTTTAGTATATATACGTTATTATTTATCATTTAACATATTACACATACAAATCTACACAATAAATCTAAGTATACTAAATCTCCTGCTATTATTAAACTGAGAATTGCAATATATACACTTATGCCATCTGATTTCATTGTAGTTACTTTAAATGTTAATTCTTATTTATCGTTGCAAATGTGCATGGTTTTATCATTGTAAACTTAGAATAGTCATACTTAAAACTATCCGCTCTACAACGTCCAAAATTAAATTTTTGCACTTGTAAATTTACATTTACGAACTACATGATCACCTATTGACCAATTCACACATAACCATTTCTCTTTGCCGTAAAATTAATCCTATTTCTTCCCTTCATTTGAAATAAAGAGACGTAGCACAAAAAAAGCGAGGAAAAAGAAATTCTCCTCGCCGTAGCATATAATCACTTTCTTTTTTTTCAATATTGAAGCTCGCCTTTCCCTTCCCTAAGGATTTTCGGAGTATCGTCGGTGCAATCGACAACCGTCGAAGGAACAATGCTGCCTTCTCCGCCATCGAGCAAATATATTGCAGTTTCGGCGTAGGTTTCGGCAATTAAGTCCGGATTTACGGCATAATCTTCATCTGCATATTCTATGGTGGTAGAAAGAATCGGTCTACCCAACTCCCGTACAAGCGATATGGCGATTTGATTGTCCGGAATGCGTATGCCGACAGTTTTCCGACCTTTAAACACCTTTGGCAACGATAAAGAAGAAGGAAATACAAATGTGAATGGTCCCGGAAGATTACGTCGAAGCATTTTAAACTGCTGATCATTAAATCTTGCATACTCCGACGCCATGGATATGCTATCACACACAATAGACAAATGCGTTTTCTCCGGATTAATATTCTTACGCTTGCATACTTTTAATATTGCGCTATTGTTCAACGCATCGCAGCCCACTGCATACAACGTGTCTGTCGGATAAATTATGATATCGCCATTTCTTAGCGCATCCGCAGCCATGGCGATATATCGTTCGTTAGGATTGCGTTCCTGCAATTTCAAAATTTTCATGGCCTAAATATATGTGTTTCAATATTTCTTGCTGATGCATATTTTTCCAATAACCGAACAGACCATTCCATTGTATCTTGAAGCGCCATTTCTTCCCCGAATGCATTGATCTGCATGTGCAATCTGCGCGTTTCCAATGTAAGTTTTGTTCGTTCTTCGTCGCTGGTTGGAGAACCTATCGCCCCTATTGCATCGCGATAAACAGGCAATCCTTCAATATTCAGCACTCCCCTGCCTATGCCTTCAAACAATTCTCCATGCTTCCCTACGCCTAATGTCACGGTATCCCCTACTATTTTATCGGCATCAAAACCGCCAATTGAATATCCGCTTCCCATCGACACTAAATTGATTAAATCCACAAGCGTGTTTATTCGATAAATGTCCATTCCTTTTACAACCCTCCTGCAAAGCGCTTCGCTCGATACGCGATAACGGTTGGGATCTTTTCCCATTTTCTTATACAAACTTCTTGTCGCTACAATTGCAGGACGCTTGTTTATCCACGACAATTCATAACTATTTCGTATACGAAGCGACATATCCTCTATTTCTTTCCAAAGGTCATCGCTTGTTTCAGAATTTTCCACTTCTGCGCGAATAAGCCCGATTTGCAAATCGGGAGCGCCTTCTGTTATTATGTCTTCTATCTTTATCTGCATGTTTTATTGATTTATATATACAAATATAGTGAAAGTCGAGAGCAGAACAATCAAGCTTGCTTGAAATTGTTTTGCTGAGACGCATCCTATATTATCCAAATATAGCGAAAGTCGAGCGCAGAACAATCACGCTCGCTTGAATTTGTTCTGCCGAGACGCATCCTATATTATCCAAATATAGTTAAAGCCAAACGGATTGCAAAGAACTTGCCCAATTTGCATTGCCGAGAACATCCAGGACCTCAGCTGCTCCTTCATTGCCAAGGGTTGATTTACTTAATCGAAATAAATAACTTTGCAAAAAAATTATTATGCGAATCGGAATTATCGTTGCCATGGGCAAAGAACTGCAGCTGCTCCAACACATCATTTCGAATAAAAAAGAATGCAAATGTAGCGGCTTGCAAATTTATAGCGGAGAAATTGGCAATCACGAAGTATATGCAATGCAATGCGGCATCGGAAAAATCAATGCTGCAATAGGCACATGGCTGTTAACAGACAATTATGCCCCCGAATTAATCATCACGACCGGTGTTGCCGGAGGTGCAGACACCACTGTGAAACAAGCCGATATTGTTGTCGGAGAACAAATCGCTTACCACGACGTATGGTGCGGTCCCGGGACTATTTATGGACAAGCTTCCGAAATGCCTCTTTATTTTGAATCGTCGAAGGAAATAATTAAAATCGCAAAATCCCTTGCAGAACAATTTCCCATTAAATTCGGATTGATCTGCTCCGGCGACAAATTCATATCCACGCAAGAAGAAATCGACGAAATCAAAAATAAATTCCCCCAAGCAATGGCAGTCGACATGGAATCGGCAGCCATTGCACACGTATGCCATATAAAACAAATACCGATATTCGCAATTCGAATAATTAGCGACACTCCCGGAGGTGATGTCGACAACACTTCTCAATACGAAAACTTTTGGGATGCCGCTCCCCTGCACACATTTCAAGTCTTATGCAATATACTGCAACAAATAAACGAACCAATAATATGAAAAAAATACCAAGTTTTACAATCGACCATTTGCGTTTGAAACGCGGCATCTATGTCTCGCGCAAGGACATGACAACATCTGGCGACATGTTGACAACTTTCGACATCAGAATGAAAGAGCCGAACAACGAACCTGCTATCGACGCGGCAACAATTCACACAATCGAGCATCTTGCTGCCACTTTTCTTCGTAATCATCCGACTTGGAAAGAACGCATCATTTATTGGGGACCAATGGGATGTTTGACAGGAAATTATCTCATCGTCAAAGGCGACTTTACTTCCAACGACATCCTGCCGCTCGTGATTGAAACATTCGAATTTATCGAAAACTTTGAAGATGATATTCCCGGCGCATCGCCACGCGATTGCGGTAATTATCTGCACAACAATCTCCCCATGGCAAAATGGGAAGCGTCGCGATATTTATCCGTTCTTCGCAATGCCACCGAAGAAAATCTGGTCTATCCTCATTGAGACATCGAAGAATCAACTATTTTCAACTTCCATTCTCCCGAATGGTAGCAAAACGTCAAAAGTTCCATTTTGCATAATCTCACAACCGATTCTTCTATTGTCTCTCTTGATAATTTTCCCGACAATGCTATTTCGTCCAATGTGACAACTTCATTTTTTGAAATGAACTGAAACAACCACCGTTGAGCATCGGTAAACCTCACCAATACTTCATCGTTGGGAGTGGCAGCCAACATTCGCCGAAACAAATCCGGAACTTGCACATTCTCATCTGCCACACGATAATAAACTTGCCATTTTCCATTGTCGTCTTGCGCGAGAACAGGCTTCTTGTCAAAGGAAGATATATCAACTTTCAATACATACTTGCCATCTACGCAATATAGTGTTTGTTCCACGCTTTGAACCGGCTTGCAATATCGTTCGGCAGCTTGTTCGATCATGTATATTTCTTCATCATTCCGAATGCCGGCAACCGTTCCATTGTCTTTAACGCCGACAAGCAACCTGCCACCTTTGTTATTTGCAAAAGCCGCAATGCTACGAGCAATTTTCCTTGAGTCTGTGATTGCGAACTTAAAATCTTGACACTCATGCTCCCCTTCTTCAATCAGCTCGTAGATGTATTTTTTATTTCGGAATATCTTTTGATTTTTTACATCCATAATTGCATCAGTCCTCCTTCTGCTTGCGATACAGTTGATATGCATTAATCACATTATGCCAAACGCTATAAAACCCTCCGGCCAAAGACGTAATTGGCGTAAAAAACGTGTAGCCCATCCAAATGGCAAATACCGTGTTTTTCTGCCCCAATGCCTGTCCTGACGTAATTGCATCTCCATGACGTTTGCCTATTCGCTTGCCAAAATAAAATTGAGCCAAACAGCAAAATAGCGACACAATTGCTATGCCAATTTGATATGCCACCGGCAAATGCGTATGCATTATCGTCCGCGTAGTCACGGAAATTGCCAATGCCAATGCTATGGCCCAAATATAAAATGACAAATTAAAATAACCGCATAATTTACGATGCACAGAAGGAAATAAGTATTTAACAAGAACCGCGCAAACAAAAGGAGCCAAAAGCAAAGGAAAAACTTTTCCTATAATCAATAGAAACGAAACGCCAAATGTTTGCCCTGGATGAGGAAGTACTGCCGGAACGCATAATGGAACGACAATGGCGGTGGCCAAATTTATCAAAATCGTATACGTCGTTACGTCTGCCGCATTGCCGCCAAGCTTCTTGACCACTACTGCCGAAGCGGTTGCCGTCGGGCATATCAGGCATATCATACTGGCTTCCAAAAGCACTCTGTATGCAGCTTCATCCGGCATCCACATTGAAACACATGCCAACGCGACAAAACTTGCCACTTGTATTGCCAACAGTCCAAAATGCCACTTACATGGACGAATATCGTGGATGTCAACCTTGCAGAAAGCTAAAAACAACATTATGAAAATCAATACCGGTTGCACGACATGGACCATCGATACAACTTCTTTCCGATATGCCGAAAAGAATGGTATATTAGCCATTATAAAATAAGATACTGCCCCGGCTATCATTGCAAGAGGCAGTATCCAAGTCTTTATAAAATTCAATATTTTCATCAATGTACCCTTTTCGACGGCAAAGGTACATTTTTTCTTTGAAAAGAATCAATCGTTATTCAAGCAACGGCTTTAAAACAGGTATCAATTTGTCTGCGTAACGACGGAAACCAATATCCGTGAAGTGGATGCCGTCGACAGTTCCCTCATTGTCATTTCCCGCCAAGCCATCGCACGTCACATAATACAAATCCTTATATCCGTCGGCAATAAGTTTATCGTAATTCTTTTTAAACGCCGCATTCTTCTTCGGCAAATATCCCGCAAAAAAACTATCATATTTTGCATACGTATATATTGGGCCCTCAACCATGACAATTGGCGTTTCCGGCCGAAGTTCACGCAATGTCTTGATAAATCCGTAAGTCAGCGTGTCGCACATCATTTCTGTGCAATTCGGAACCGGATCGATTACAAAGACATCGGCATCTTCTATTTTTGCCATTGCACGAGCCATGCATTGGTCCATTTTTCCCTCTCCGCTAAAGCCCAAATTCACGACTTCGCAATTTAAATCTCTTTGTATCATGTTGGTCGCCACCATGCCTGTCCGAGTTGCACATCCGCCTTGGAGGATGCTTGTGCCATACATGACAATTTTCTTCGTTTTTCGCGGATTGTCAATCTTTGGCATTGTTATTTCTGAAAGGCTGTCCACGGCGATTTCCATTTTAGTCACGCCATCATAAAGCGGCAAATAAATTAAATATTCATGCATCCGGCCATCCAAATTCTCAACGAAAACTTTTTCGCACTCTTTCTTGTCGTTGGCTATCGGACGATTCGTATTGACATATTCCCACCGGCCATCATCAGTCAAAATATATAAGTCGGTGCCTTTAAGTCCCGTGTCTGCCATGTGATACATGTGCGTGTTCCACAAAAGCGTATAACGCACGCCTACCCTCTTCGAATTGCTGGCAAATCGTATTCCAAGTCCGCTGCTGCATTCGCTTCTATTCCATAAATCTGCCCGCACGCTATCTTTTAAATATTTAGGCAATCGGGTAAAAGGAGTTTCCGTATCTGCAAATCCTTTGTTGATCATTCTGAAATTCAATGCATCAACATACTTCAAAGGCTGAGCCTCTTCTGCATGCAGAGGACACACGCACGCTGCGGACAACATGATTGCTCCACAAATCGCTGTTTTTCTTAAAATATTCATTGTTGTTATGTTTTTAAATTGTAGAAAGTTCGTCAAAAGGCATTCTTTTCTCCCTTCACGGCATTGATAATTGTTCGAATAATTATCTTAATGTCAAGCCATAGCGACCATGTCTCAATATACATGACATCATATTCGACCCTTTTTTCCATTTGCCATAACTCTTTTGTTTGTCCGCGATAACCATGAACCTGCGCCAAACCTGTTATGCCGGGCTTTATCATGTGACGAACCATATAACGGTCTATCAGTTTCTTATATTCATCGGTTTGTTTAACCATGTGAGGACGCGGACCAACGACCGACATGCTTCCTGCCAAAACATTTAGGAATTGTGGAATCTCGTCAATGCTTGTCCGGCGCAGAAAGTCTCCTACCCGCGTTTTTCGTGGATCGTCTTTCGTTGCCTGCATTGTGTCGGCCTCTTGATTCACTTTCATTGTTCGAAATTTCAAACAAGTAAATTCCCTGCCTTTATATCCTGTCCGTTTTTGTTTGAAAAGCACAGGACCTTTGGACGATACTTTGATAGCAATGACGACAGGTATCAAAATCGTGCAAGCGGCCACGCCAATAGCGACAAGGGAAACAACAATGTCAAAAAATCTTTTAAGCAATCTGTTATGCAAATGCCGCAACGGATTTGGTCGATAAACTAAAACCGGTATATTTCCAAACGATGTCAAATCGAATGTTGTGGTCATAAAACCGCTAATCATGGGGACATAATAAAACGCCACATCATAGTTGTCCGCTATTTTAGCCAAATTGCCCACATTGTCTTCTTCCGAAGGCAATGCGCAATAAAGCTCGTCGACATTGTTCTCTTTTATAAAACTTTCTATATCAGATAATTTCCCATTGATTTTTATATCTTTATGCTTTGCATCGTCAAATATTCCAATAATCCGATACCCATATCCGGAATCGGATTCTATTTCTTGATACAGCCGCTTTGAAGAGCCATTCCAACCTGCAATAATAATCCGACGAAAATTCAGCCCACGTTGCCTAAAAAATTTCACAATTTTCCGTGAAATAATCCACCAACATAACAGCAAGGCGTAAAATATTGCATAGAAAACAACATAAATGCGGATTGGAATATCGTCATAGCCGGCAAGCGTGACGAGAGACATCATAACCAATACATGCACAATCAGCACCTGAAAGAGCATAACCATAATTCTGTCGACAAACAAAATTCGTTTGTTATGGACATCCGAGAATAACAATATAGCCGGCACATAGGATATGTTTAAAAATATCCATACGACATCTTCGTTGAATTGGCCGACCATCTTATTGCCATGCAATACATAAAAATAGACGGCATTCAACAAAACGAAGTCGCATAGCGTCGTAATGATGCTGACTAAAAAACCGTAACGCCCCTTTGTATTAGTTATCATGATATAATGAGAGCATCCGCCGTACACCTATCGCATAAAGCACATGCGATAAGCCCGACAATCTTCTCTGTTAAAGATTCTCGTCGATCATTTCTATTTTTTTCTCAAGGGCCAAAAGTTCCTCTTTGCCTTTTTCAATCCGTTTCTCCATCTCTTTCAAGACATTACCTCCTGATTTTGAAGTAACATTAAAGAATCCGAGATTGTTTTCATAGGTTTTTATTTCATTCTTCTTTTGTTCGTACATTCTAACAAGCTTTTCCCTTTCGCGATAAAGCTTGTTTTTATCGGATGAAATCTCATTAATATCTGAAGCGAAATCGGCAATTCTCATTTTGCTTTCGTTCAAATCAAAGCGATCATAAGCCGCATTCAAAGCCGTTTTATATGCTTCATACACTTTATCCTTTTCTTTATACGGGACATGACCGATTTGTTGATACGTTGCCGACAACTCTTTCAACTGATTCTTTATTTCTTCTTTGGAAAGCGAATCGTCGATATTTTTTAATTTTTCAATGATTTCCTTTTTCGCTTTCAAATTTTCATGCTCGGCTTGACGAGCATCCGAGATATTCTTGTTCTTATTTTCAAAGAAGTAGTCGCAAGCTGCAATGAAGCGTTTCCAAACAGCATCCCCGCTCTTTTTCGACACAGGACCGATTGTCTTCCATTCCTTTTGCAACGCTGTCAATGCGGCTGCCGTTTTCTTCCAATCCGTACTGTCTTTCAATGCTTCTGCTTTCTCGCACAACTCATGTTTTTTTGCCAAATTGGCTGCAGATTCCTCTTTCATCCTTTTGAAAAACGCTGCTTTCTCTGCAAAGAACAGATCGCACGTTTTCCGGAATCTTGCAAACAACTCATTATTGACTTTCTTTGAAGCGAATCCAAGCGTTTTCCAACGAGCTTGCAAATCAATTATTTTTTTAGTTGCTTCATCCCAACTTGCATAAGTGGCAAGCGAATTTATATCAATTGCTTCCGCCTCTTCGCATATTGCAGTTTTTGCAACTTCATTTTCCTTTTCTTTTCCTTTGCGCTCTTCAAAGTAAGCCTGATGTTTCTTGTTGACAACTGTCGATGCTTCTTTGAATCTTTTCCAAATATCTTCTCTCAGTTCTTTTACGACAGGACCTGTCTCTCTCCATTTGTCATGGAGCAATTGTAATTTTTTAAACGCGGCAATGACATCCTTCTCTTCTGCCAAAGCCTCCGCGTCTTCGCATAAGCCCTGCTTTATTTCGAGATTCTTCTTAAAATCATAATCTCTCAACTCCTTGTTGATTTTCCACAGATCGTAAAACTTTTCTGTAGCCGCTTGAAATTCTTTCCACAAAGCTTTATCATCGGCAGGCGGAACAGCTCCGATTGTTTTAAAATCTTGTTGCAATTGTTGGAAACGCTGATATTGCTTGTTGATATTGTCGGGATCGTCCACGATTTTCCCCAACTCCTCGATTATTGCTCGTTTTTTATTCAAATTTTCTTGCATGGCAGCTTCTTGCGCTTCCAATTGGGCGGCACGCAATTCTTTATATTTGGCGAGCAATTCTTTCAATCGATTTTCCGACTCGTCGTACATTGGAGCAAACGCGCTTTCTTCATTGCCTCTTTCCACAAAAGCGGCTTTTTCTGCTTCCAATTCCGTTTTGCGAATTGAATAGAAAGCATGTTTGATAGCTGCTACCTCGTCCTTGATATCGTCAAGCGGTTTTTCTAACAACCCTGCCAATGCGTCCACCAATTCTTCTTTGGTCAACGACATATAGTCTACACGCTCCTCTTTCGTCGCAATTTGTTGCGTCTCTTTTTCCGTTTCTTCCACAAGATTTGCATCGTTTGCAGGCATTTCCTTTTCATTTTCCACTTCTTGCGGAACGTCAAGCATATTATTATCAACAGTTTCCATATTCATTACAATTTAAAATCATACAAACTTTATTGAGTATGAATCGCAATTATCGTATTTGCGTCTCAAATATAAAGATTTTTTTTCTCATCGCATGAATTTAATACGAAAAATCGTCAAAATCGCACGCAATCACAATTCACTTTCGATTCGATTCATAATAAAGCGTAGATGAATTTTCCGGACGAAACAAACGCCTGCCGATCTCCAAAACCTGCGAAGACGTTATGCTTCTATATCGTTCCGCTTCCATATTGATGCCTTCTGCATTGCCAAGCATCTGATAGTAAGCGAGATTGTAGGCTCGTTCATCATTATTTAAATTTCCAAACAATAAGTTTGATTCAAATCGATTCGCCGCTTTTTCCAATTCCATCGCATCCGCTCCGTCTTGAAGGAGGCGTTCCAATTCATCCGTAATGGCCTTTTCCGCTTTTTCAAACCCCACACCCGGAAGCAACTGCGCTTTTATAACAAACATGCCGTCTGCCAAATCTCCCGTAATGGAAGCATCTATCGACGACACCAAACCGCCTTTGGCATAAACATTTCTAAACAACCGCGACGAACGACCGTTCGACAATAAATCGCTAATTAAATCGCAAGCAACATAATCAGTTCCAAGCCTGCCACACATCCTATATGCTTTGACAAGCAGACTATACGGCACGTCTTTCAAGATATGCGCTGTCCGCGCCTCTGTCTGTTTCGGTTCTTCCGGGACATCGTCGTTCGGCATTTTCCGCGAGCACATGTTCCCGAACCATTTGTGTGCCAATTCAAATACCTTCTCTGCGTCAACATTTCCCACAATTGACAATATCGCATTGTTCGGCGCATAATGGCTTGTATAAAAATCCCGAATGACAGCTTTTGGCACATCTTCAATATCCGACAACGATTTTCCAATTACGGGCCACCGATATGGCGACTGCTTATAAACAAGTGCTCTTAGCACATGTCCGACATCCCCGTATGGCGCATTCAAACACCGTTGCTTAAATTCTTCTTGGACGACGCTTCTTTGCGTTTCAACAGCTTTGTCGCTCAATAATAAATTTTGCATTCTGTCGGCCTCAAGCCAAAAAGCAGTTTCGATATTCTGCACTGGAAGCACTTCATAATAATTTGTTATATCGTTGTTGGTCCAAGCATTGTTTTCTCCCCCTGCTTCCTGCATGCAAGTATCAAAATTCCGGGCATTTTCCGAACCCGTAAACATCAAATGTTCCAAAAAGTGCGCCAATCCTGTATATTGCGGCGATTCATTTCTTGAACCGACCTTATATAATACATTTACAGCCGCCATGCCGGATATGGCATTACGGCTGTGCACCACTTCAAGCCCATTCGCCAACTTATGGCAAGCAATCTTTATCATTCAACGATTTCCGCTTTTAAAATCCTAATATCTTTTTCAGGCCGGTCGTTTCGATCGGTTGCTGCCTGCTGTATCTTGTCGACAACGTCCATTCCTTCGACAACTTCTCCGAAAACCGTATAGTCTCCATCAAGGAAAGGAGTCCCTCCTATCGTGACATAAATTTCTTTTTGTTTTGGAGAAAAATGAAACAATTTGCCTGCCAACAATTGCTCTGTTTTTTCAATCAATTCATTTTGAAGTGCTTGCAATCCAAGCGTGTCGCGTGTTCTGCGCAAGTTCAATATCTCTGTCCTGTGTTCTTCGGCCAATTTGCCAAAAACGGCCTGACGCTGCTTGTTTTGCATTGATTTTTCCATCGCGACCAACTCATTCGCTTTGTAAACCTTTCCTGTTACAATATAAAATTGCGAACCGGACGATTTTTTCTCCGGATTGACTGCATCCGATGCGCGAGCGGCGGCAATGGCTCCTTTTTTATGAAAATATTCGGGGACAAATTCCGCCGTCAACTCTTCCCCTGCACTCGAAGCTCCGAGCAGTGTTCCGGAAACGGCTGTTTTTGAGGAAGGATCACCTGCCTGAATCATAAATTCATTTATGACCCGATGAAACAACACGCTATCATATACCCCATCTTTCACATGGGTTACGAAATTATCCCGATGAATCGGCGTATTGCCGTATAATTTTATTTTAATATTGCCTTCTGTCGTGTGCAATAATACGACTGTATCTTTCTCTTCCATTCTATTTTGCTTGTTTAAACCATACGATGCGGCCGACAAACAGAGGCATATCGCCAATGCAACTACCAATCTGCCCACTATCAAAATCCTTTTGGATAAACTCTTTTGTAAATGCGGCGGAAGTTATCGTCCTGCGCGCTCAGTTCTTCTGCACGTGCTTCATAATCTTCGCCCCAAATGCTAGTCAACAAACTTGGCATATACTTCCGGTCGCGATCTTTTTCTATTGAAGCCTCAATCAAGCGCGATATGCTTTCTGCATATTTAGCCTTGTCGATGGCATTCAAATAGCGAGCGGTGCTGACCAAGAACTGTCCATTTCGATCCACCTTTATAATATTATCGACCAATTCCGGCATTATATCGTCGCATTTGCCAATATTATTGGCAATATATTCATACGTTTCCAAGCCGTCAACGTCTTTCTTCAATTTTTTAAGCGTGTCTCCGTCCATAGAAAATTCCTAAAATTTTCGCAAAGTTAGCATCTTTTCATAAGATTCCCTCTGTTTGCTTTCTTTTTTGTGCATGCCATTCATATTCGCGAAATCGATTCTTTTATGTAGTTTTGCAAAAATTTACCGCCGTGATTTATCCGCAAAATTTAGAATCAAAAATCGGATTCGACATTGTTCGAAATACTATTGCCGCGCATTGCGAAAATCCATTGGGAAAAGAAAAATGCAACGAAATGCAATTTTCATCGGATTTTGCGACAATCCAAACTTGGTTGGAACAAACGAATGAATACCTTTCAATTCGCAAAAGCGACAATAATTTCCCCAATGGTCCGGTATACGATTTGCGGCAAGAGTTGTCACGAATCAAAGTGGATGGAACTTTTTTCACCGAATCTGAATTATTCAGGTTAAGAAAGACCCTTCACTCTGCGGCAGAAATATGCAATTTTTTCAACGACGACAACAGCGCCAAATTTCCTCAGCTGAAAAGCCTTGCCGACAAATTGACGCCTTTTCCTGAAATTTTGTCGCTGATCGATTCCGTCATCGACAAGTTTGGGAATGTCAAAGACAATGCTTCGCCCGAATTGATGCGGTTAAGAAAACAAATGGCAAGCATTTCCGGAAGCGTAAACAGCATAATGCAACGGCTTCTCGCCCGCTACAAAGCGGAAGGCGTTGTCGACAAAGATTGTAATCCGGCTATTCGCGACGGGCGTTTGGTCATTCCGGTGCAACCCATGCATAAACGACAAGTGCGCGGCATTGTCCACGACGAATCAGCCACCGGCAAAACTTTTTTCATCGAACCGGAAGAAATCGTAGAGACCAACAATCGCATTCGGGAAATCGAAGCCGACATAAAAAGAGAAATCACACGAATCCTCATATCCGTGGCAGATCGCATACGCCCCGAGTTGCCCGACTTGCTTGCTCTTCATCAAATTATAGGCTGGTTCGACTTTATTCGCGCAAAAGCCATATTTGCAGAAGAAACAAATGCGTCCATGCCCAATATCGGGGATACGCAAGAAATAGAATGGTACAATGCCGTGCATCCTGTCCTATTCCTGACACTTGAAAAAACAGGCAAAAAAGTTGTCCCCCTCTCAATCAAATTAGATAAAAAGACCCATATTTTGCTTATTTCCGGTCCCAATGCCGGAGGAAAATCCGTGTGTCTCAAAACCGTCGGAATCGTGCAATACATGCTTCAATGCGGCGTATTGCCTCCGGTCAACGACAACTCCCATTTTGGAATTTTCAATGACTTTTTCATCGATATCGGTGATGAGCAATCGATTGAAAACGAGTTGAGCACTTATAGCTCGCATTTGGCAAATATGAACTATTTCATGCGGCATGGCTCTGGAAAAAGTCTTATTCTCATCGACGAATTTGGGGGAGGGACAGAGCCGCAAATTGGAGGAGCAATTGCCCAAGCCATACTTAAATCGCTCAACGAAAAAGGTGTATTTGCCATTATCACCACCCACTACCAAAATCTTAAAACCTTTGCCGGCGAAACAGATGGTATCGTGAACGGAGCAATGCTCTACGACCGGACGAAGATGCAACCTTTGTTTCAATTGTCGATTGGAATGCCCGGAAGTTCTTTCGCAATAGAGATTGCAAAAAAAATAGGATTGCCTGCCGATGTAGTCGACTATGCAAAAAACCTTGTCGGATCCGACTATGTCGATATGGATAAATACCTGCTCGACATTGCAAGAGACAAACGATATTGGCAAAATAAGAGGCAAGACATCCGCGTTGAGAAAAAGAAATTGGAGGCTTTGACCGAAAAATACGAAGCCGACATACGGCAACTTCTCAACGACCGGAAAGCCATACTGCAAGAAGCAAAAACAGAAGCAAAGGAAATTTTGTCGAAGAGCAATGCTTCTATCGAAAATGCAATCCATGAAATCAAGAAAGTTCAAGCTGAAAAAGAAAAAACAAAAAAAATACGCAAAGAGTTAGACGAACTGAAACTTAAACTCGACGACACATCTGCCACCCCCGCCTCCGAAAAAGCAACAAAATTGACGGAGAAACTTCGTAAGGTTCAGCGGTATGGCAAGACAAAACAACAAGAGCAACCCGCCCCCAAAGAATCGCTCAAAATCGGAGACACAGTGACCATTGATGGCAGCAATTCCGTCGGAGAAATAATAGAACTAAAAGGGAGTCAAGCGGTTGTGGCTGTCGGCATATTCAAATCTTCCATCCCTGTCGAGAAATTGCAAAAAACGATGCGAAAAGCCACTTCCTCTCAAAAAAAATCTTTCGTTTCAGCAACGACTTCCGATGCCATTCGAAACCGGCAATTGCATTTCAAGCAAGAGCTCGATGTCAGAGGCATGCGCACCGACGAAGCCTTGCAAGCAGTATCCTATTTCATCGACGATGCTTTGCAATTCAACATCAAGCAGGTGCGGATTCTGCACGGGACAGGATATGGAATCCTGAGACAACGAATCCGGGAATATCTCGATACGGTGCAAGGCGTCGCGTCCTATCGCGACGAACATGTGCAATTTGGAGGAGCCGGCATTACAGTAGTTTCGTTCGAATAAAAACAAAAAAGGCGTGCCATCTCGGCACACCTTTTTTCCGAAAAATAAATCTCATTATTAAAATTTGAAACCTAACGAGAATACTATCTCGTTGTTTGCATCCTTCACCTTTGCAATGGGGGGCAACGGCTGTCCTTCTTCCGAAGAAAAAGCATGATAGTCGCTATCCCTTTTCTTGTGCACATAAGCGAAATCCAAATAAAAAGCCTTATAACGATAGCCCAAACCGGCCGTATAATACTGGATCTTATTGTCTAATGTGTACGACAATGTTGTTCCCGCCGTAACGACATCAATTGCATCGCTGCTAAGTTCTTCCGTCACAGGCGATGTTTGATAGGAATATCCTGCGCGCACACTAAATTGAGGGGTTACTTTAAATTCGCCGCCGATACGGAATATATCGCTTGCCTTGAAATATTGTTTGACATAACCCGACACTTCTCGGTCTTCCACATTGTCGTACGACACGCGCATTCCGTCGTACACAACGCGCTCATAATCAAAGCTCAGTATTCCCCTGCCGCCTATCACTCCGGCAATACTTCCCATAAAACGCCACGGAGTCTTTGCTTCAAAAGTCGTTTCGCCGATATATCCATCATCTGTTTCTTCAAAAGTCGACAAATCGTGAGTCGTTTGCAAATCATAAGAACTGAAACGCGCCGACGCATTGGCATAGTATTGCGATTTCAGTGAATAAAACGTAGGCGTATGGAAAGCCAAGCCTATTCGCAACTCATTGACGGGTTTGATAATCGCGCCCAATTTAAAATTAACCCCCGTCCCCGACATGCTGAAAAGATTTTCCATTCCCCACGCAGCGTTTCCATCTCCATAAAAGAATTTATCGTTGGCAACATAAGGCACGAGAGCATTGTCGATCGATTCGCCATAGTAGGAATACAAATTATAATCGATATCTGTAATGCCCAACGTCGCTCCAAAATACACCTTGTCCAATACATTTCCGCCAAGGCTGACGCTGTATTCGTTCACAGCCCCGCTTTCTTCCACTTCCATTTCGCCATAACCGCTTGAATGGTTTGGCTGATACAAGCCGGAATACAAATTGCCGTCCGTATTCGCAGGATTTATCAAATAGGCATTGTAGGCAAGGATGCTCATCCATGGCGCATACGAACTTTGATATGGATTATATTTATCGGCCACATATCCCAATTCGTCGGCATACCATCCGGCCGATTGATTCGCCACATAGTTTGTCATCGAATTGCCAATGTTTGCGATTTGGCCGCCATAACGGCGTTTGAAGGATGCAGTTTTCGAGTAAGAGAATCCCCAATTGATATATGGCACAATTCTGTTGTTCGTGCGGAAAGAGCCTATGTATCCGATATTATTGAAATTGAAGTTTCTATCTTTTATTTTGTATTGGTTGTCTATGGTCGTATTCTTTATATTCCAATCGAATGTAGCACCGAGTTCCGAACCGCGATATATTCCAATTCCGCCCGGATTCTGATTCAATGTCGACAAATCGCCGCCCAATGCACCAAACGCTCCGGCCATCGACATGAAACGCGCCGTACCTTTCAAATCAGTTTGCGAAATTGAGTATAAATCGAAAGCGCTCTGCGCATTCGTTGAAATTGCGCCCAACAGGCATGCTGCCATGCAGCTTGATATAATTATTCTTTTTTGTCTCATCTTTTCCATTTTGTTTATATTAACGTCTGCCGCCGCTTCTGCCACCGCCACCAAAAGACCCGCGTCCGCCGGAACTTCTCGAAGGACTTATCGTGGTGCTGCGACCTGTCGACGGACGACTGTTCGTATACGATGGCGTGCGACCGCGCTGTGTTGTCGACGGCCTGTTTGTGACGGAGTTGCGTCGCGGTGTAGTTGTTGTCGACGGCGTTGTCAGTCTGTTTGTCGTCGTGCTCCGTTCAATCGACGTGCGTCCGCGCCCATTGTTAAGGTATATTCTGTCGCGCGATGGAGTCGTTGTTGTCGAAGGTTGCACGGTCTGCGACGGACGAATGTAGCTCGACGATGAAGGTCGGCGGCCGGTTGTCACATGCGAATCGTATCGATTCGATGTTGCCGGACGGCGCCCGCCATAATTGGTTGTCGTTCTGCCTCCGCCGAAAGGACGGCGTCCGCCGTCGGCATAGTGCCGCCGTGGCGGAATGTATCCGCCTCCCCAATAATGATGATGATAATGTGGACGATACGGACTCCATCCCCAATAATAATGCGGATGCCAGAACGGATCATGCCAACTCCAATAATACCACGACGAATAATAAGGCCACGGACTGTAATACCACGACGTATACCACGGCCACGGATCATACCAGAAATTATACCATGGCGTATATCCATTGATTGAGACGTAAGTGGACGGCGTGCCTAAATAAATGTTCACTTCGTCTGCATAGTACAGTTCTTTCAGCTGTTCGTCCGACGAGCTTTTAATAATGTCAGGATTCTCAAATCGCTCAATGCGTTCCGTATATTGAAACACATCCGAAGTTGCCGGAAGAGAATCCGGCGACACCGTCAGGGTGTCGGAAACAGCGTAAATGCCACCCCTGCGATTATATTCATCGACATCGTCGGTCCAAGAATCGCTCCAAGAATCATTTGTCGACGAATATGTTATCGTATATGAAGGTGTATTGTCATGCTCCGTGATTACTATTTCCGGAGTTTCTTTTTCTTTCGACGGATCATAATATATATCGTCGTCATAATAGCTTTGCCCTTTCATTGGAAGAAAGGATAACAAGCACGGCAAAATAAAAAATCCGATTCGTTTCATAATTCACTCCTTTTATTTATTGCTCTGACGCTATTTTTCCCAATAAGTTTAATTCCATAGCGTAAAGTTATGATTTATTTTACTATTTTGCATCCTATTAAACTCTTATTCGTATTTTTTATTCATTTCTTGCATCTTGCAAATAGAAATCCCTCGTCAATTCGCGATAGCAAGCCGTGCGGCTTCCCAATTCGTCTTGAATGGAAATTTCTTCTTCGACAAGCGTCGCCGGACGTTTCGAAAATTCCCATAAATAACGCCTTATCGGTTTTTCAGGCGTTGTTCGCACTCCGGCACGCCGACAAATCCACAAATTGCATTCTCCGGCCCAAAATTCCACTTCGCTTTTTGCGTCAAAAGCCGCAATCATCGAAAACTTTCCATTCTCGGAAAGCAACTTTGCGACATGTCGAAAAAGTCGCTCAAAAGGCAATGTCTCCGTATGCCGGGCTACCGCACGGCGCTTGTTTGGCGCCAATGCGCCGGAATTGAAAAACGGCGGATTGGACACTATTGCATCATACGGTTCTGCCGGAGCAAACATTAAAAAATCCGCATGAATCGCCTTCAACCGGCTCCCCCATTTCGAGCATTCAAAATTAAATGCCGCTTCCCGTGCAGCAGCTTCGTCGATTTCGATGGCATCGATTTGTGCAGATTTGTTTTTTTGGGCAGCCATCAACGCAACAATGCCGCAACCGGTCCCGACATCAAGAATCCGCCGCGCTGCGCCAACATCACACCATGCGCCAAGCAATACGCTGTCGGTTCCTAATTTCATTGCGCAATCTGCCTGTCTTACAGAAAATTGCTGAAAATTAAATTCCGTCCTTCCCATAGCTCCGTAAAATTACGAAATAAAATTATCCCGTATGAAATAAATTTTCTTATTTTGCCGTTTTCATATAAACAATTAAAGTCATGAAGTTTTCCATTCGCCTAAGGCTTTGCCTTTTGTTGATAGCCATCGCTTTCGGGCAATTTGCATCGGCTCAAAATCCGGAACCGCCCAAAGAGCGACCCAACGACAAAATCGTCCGCATCCTTGCCATAGGAAACAGCTTTTCGCAAGATGCGATCGAACAATATTTCTATCGCTTGGCTGCTGCCGACAGCATTGAAGTGATCGTCGGGAATCTATATTATGGCGGTTGCTCTTTGCAGCAACATTGGCAATTTGTCGTCGACGACAAGCCAGTGTATGAATACCGCAAAATAGAAAAAGGAGTCAAAGTCAACACGCCGCACATGACGCTGAAAGAAGTTTTGGCCGATGAAAGTTGGGACTACGTGTCGTTTCAGCAAGCAAGCCACGATTCCGGATTGCCGTCGACCTACGTCCCATACCTGTCGAAGCTAATGAATTATGTGAAAAAAGGTGTTCGGAACGACACCAAATTTATGTTCCACATGACATGGGCTTATGCCGCCGATTCCAAGCATCCGGGATTTAAAAACTACCGAAATTCGCAGTCCGCTATGTACAATGCCATCCTTTCTGCCACACAGAAAGCGCTCAAATTAGAGAAATTCGACATATTGATTCCTTGCGGCACAGCCATTCAAAACGCAAGGACATCCAAAATAGGCGACAAATTTTGCCGCGACGGGTATCATCTGCAACTCACCTATGGCCGATACACGGCAGCATGCACATGGTTTGAGGCTATTTTCAAAAAATCGGCAATCGGCAACAAATTCGCGCCACGAGGCATTTCCGAATACCAAAAAAAGACAGCTTGGACCGCTGCCCACAATGCCGTCAAATATCCATTTAAAATAACGCCTGTCAAATAAGCGATTCTCGCCGAACGTCGTTCACAAGCAAGCCGGCAAGCGTAAATCCGAAAATTGCCGTAACATGGACTATCGATCCATTGACGCGCAAACGGGATGCATCGCCGGTCGCCGTCCTTCCAATCGGTTGCTCCTCGCTATATACGCATTTGAACTTTTTGGCAGGAAACAAGTTCGCTTTTTTAAATCGCCTTCTTAAAGCGGCCGCAAGCGGGCAGCCCTTCACTTTCCAAAATTCCGCCACTGCGATTTTCGTCGGATCTGATTTCAATGCAGCGCCCATCGACGAAAGCAAAATAGCACGTGTTTCACATGCCCGACGAATCAACAAGGCCTTGTCTGCAATATTGTCGATGGCATCTACGACATAATCATACAAATTCAAATCAAATGAACTTTCCGTTTCTTCCGAATAGCGCATTGGCATTTCCGTGATATCGACATTCGGATTAATTTCTTGCAAATGGGTCTTCAAAGCCGTCGTTTTCGGCTGCCCCACCGTTGCCGCAGTAGCCATTGCCTGCCGATTGACATTGGATTCGCAAACACAATCATAGTCGACAAGTGTCAAGTGCCCGATTCCGGTTCGCACAAGACTTTCCGCACACCAACTCCCCACTCCGCCTATGCCAAATATGGCGACACGCGTTTCTTGCAACTTTTGCATGGCTTCCGCGCCAAACAAAAGTTCTGCACGCTCGAAATAATTATGCCCTGTCATTTTGTTTTCTGTCTGTTGGTAAAGAAACAAGAAAGAGGGATGAGCCATCCCCATCCCTCTTTCATTATCTGTGTGAATACGACCGAACGTATTATTCAAGCCTAAAGGTAACAGGCAGAGTAAACCATACGTTTACCGGTTGGCCATTCTGCTTGCCGGGGATGAATTTCGGAAGTGTTTTGCAGACGCGTATAGCCTCTTCGTCGAGGTTGCGATCAACGCCACGTACAACCGTAACGTTACCCACCGAACCGTCTTTCGTAACGACAAATTGAACTGTCACACGGCCTTGAACGCCATTCTCGATAGCCATAACCGGATATCGGATGTTGTCATTGATATATTTCATCAATGCAGCTTGTCCTCCGGGGAATTCAGGCATTTGTTCCACATGGCGGAACACTTGCTCTTTCTTTTCTTCCTTCGGCTTTTCTTGAATAATTTCTACTTTCTGCTCCGTGATTTTGCTGATATCGTCAGTACCATCGTCAAAATCAAGCGCACCGGCGATAGCAGTATTCTGTTCCAAATCAGTTTGCGACTTCACTTGGTCTTCTTCCGATACTTGGTCGTCCGGAACGATTGCAATTTCCGTCATTTTCTGTTGGTTCAGAATTTCTTCAGGCGGAGTTTCGGGTATTTCAATCTCGATCTCCTCTACTTCTTCAATTTTTTCCTCAGGCTCATCCATGTCCATCTGCGCCATTTCCGCTTGTTGCGCTTGCGCCATCAGCTCGCGTTTTGCGATTTCTTCTTGCACTTTCACAACAGAGAAAATAATCGCCGAGATCACAACCAATGCGATTACAACAATGATAAACGCTTTATTGTGACGGCCATCGGATGCCTGACGCATCTTATATGCGCCGAAATCTTTGTTTTTGCCTTCAAAGATCAGGTCGCGCCACTCTTTTGATGAAAGATCTACATCTTTTGCCATTTCTTTTCGTTTTTACATTCAACAATAAACATTGACCACTTCATCATTTTTTACGAGGATGCTTAGCCAAATAATCAGCCAACAACAACGAGTCTTGCTTGTTCAGATTATCAATCTGGAAAGTGTTGATACCGTTGATTTGCATCTCGTCAAGAGCGCTCACCAAATTCTCGAAGGAAGCTTGCGGAGTAGCTTTGATGATGACAACCGGTTTGTTTTTAATATCTTTCGAGCTAATGATTTCTTTTGCCCGACGTTGATATTCTTCCGGAGTCATCTTCTTGCCCGTTCCTGCTTCGCTTGCTTGCCACTCTTTGTCGAGTTCGTCAAGTTTCGAAACAACTTCTTTGTTCTTCTGGCGAAGAACGTCGCGAATTTGGTCAACCACACCGGCGTTGACTGTACCGTTTCCGGTTTCCGGTTCTTTCAAATTGTTTTCCTTGATTACGTTGTCGGCACCGATACCCTCCGGTCCGCCGGCCACGCCTTCATAATAGTAAACATAATTACCAAGAATTTTTCCCGGAACGCCGTCGACAGCGTCAGCGCGTTCAGAATCTACAATAATTGTAAATGCCTCGGATTGTTTTGCTTTGTTCTGGTTCTCTTTATCGACCTTCTCGTTTGTCGGAAGAATGATATTCAAAGTCTGCGACTTGAGCATCGTGGTACAAAGCATAAAGAACGTGATCAGAAGCATGTTCATATCGACCATCGGAGTGAAGTCGACATGTATGTGCATTTTCTTTTGGGCGCCTTTTTTCTTTTTGTCGTCGCCACCACCTTGTTCTATTTGTGCCATAGCTTATTCATTCTTTAAAGAGGTCATTAAAGTAAACCGCGTCATCTTCATTGTTTGCAGATTGTCCATCACAAGATGCACCACCGAATACGGTGTCGTGCCATCGGCCTTCAATGCAATCACCTTGCCTTGGCGAAGCAAATCGTATGCCGTACCATCGGGATCCAACGTGCCGTCGGGTTTTTCAACCGTGCATTTGATATCTTGCGATACGTCCTGATATGCTTGCATCCAAATTTGGAATTCATTCGGGTTGGATTGGAATTCTTTCCGTCCGTCGATAGGAATTCCGGCATAATTGTTAGGATCTTTTGCATTCGGCTTCAGCGCGAGGTCCTGCTCTTGCGGAGTCAAGCTTAAGAACTCCGGCAGCTTGGCGATCGGGCATCCGAACATGTTCAATGCCGCGAACGACTTAACTTGCTGCTCGTCCAATTTAACCGGATTGTTCTTATGCAGCTTGTTGTAAGTGGACACTGCTCTCTTCAATACTTCCATTCGTACCGTGTCGCTTGGCATGCTTTCAGCTCCCGTAATGGAGATGAACACATGTTGTTCGGGGTCGACAAGCACTGTCACAAGATTTGAGGCAGGCACTGCCAACTGCGACACAGACGACGGTGTTTTCACCGTCACTGGCTCTTTCTGCAAAAAGGTTGAAGTCAACATGAAGAATGTAAGCAAAAGAACAGTCACGTCACTCATCGCCGTCATGTCGATGAGCGTGCTCTTCCTTTTGATTTTTACTCTTCCCATATTTCTAAAATTTTACCTTGTTACAGAATTAGTGAGTTGCAGCAAATGTTTGTACGATAGAGAAACCGATTTCGTCGATTGCGTATGTAAGATTATCGATCTTGTTAGTATAGAAGTTGTAAGAGATAACTGCCAATGCACCAGTCGCGATACCGAATGCCGTGTTGATAAGGGCCTCAGAAATACCGACAGACAATTGCATGGAGTCAACGCTACCACCACCGGCACCAAGTGCGGCAAACGAACGGATCATACCGAGCACCGTACCGAGAAGTCCGACAAGCGTACCAAGAGTCGTCATTGTTGCGACAATCGGAAGGTTTTGTTGCAATGCCGGCATTTCCAATGCGGTTGCTTCTTCCACTGCTTGTTGCAACGATGTCAATTTTTGTTCTTTGGTCAAAACTGTGTTCTGATCCATTTCTTTGTACTTGAGCAATGCCGATTTAACAACAGCTGCCACGCTACCTTTTTGTTTAGCGCAAAGAGCTTCTGCAGCAGCGATGTCGCCTTTGACAAGACATGCTTTCACATTAGCAACAAATTTAGTAATGCTGCCCGTTCCTTTTGCACTGCGAAGAGCGATCCAACGTTCTACCGACAATACAATCACTGTCAACAGCAACGTTTGGAGCACCGGCACAATCACACCACCCATGTAGATCGTTCCAAGGAAGTCACCGGGAAGCGGATGTCCTGTCTGAGGATCGAAGTGGCTGGCATCTCCGAAGACAAAGATGTACAAGCAAACTGCAATCACAGCGCAGCACAAGATAACTAAAAACGCATTTTTGATACCACGAACTTTGTGTTCGCCTTGAGTTTTTTTACTCTTGGCTGCCACAGGTTTTTGTGGAGTGTTAGGCTTTTGAGCTTCCATAATTAAGTTTTGTTAGTTTAATTGATTGTTAATAATTATAATAGGTTTGTTCTATTATTTCGTTAGCGTTAACCCATAATTACCGACAAAAGTATCATATTTTTTTAATATGGGCAAGCAGGCATCTTTTTTTTATTGAAAAGTTTTTCAGATTCGGCACACTTTCTCGTTTTTTTACGCTTTACATCAAAAAAAATCGCAGCATGCTTTCTCGCACATTATTTTTTCCCTACTTTTGGCTTTGTTTTTCTCAATGCAATATGTCTGAAGTCATTAAAATAAAGAAGGGATTAAATATCAATATGGTAGGCGAAGCCTCCGGAGAGCCTAAAATTCTAAACGACTTCCCCTCCAAATTTGCCGTTATCCCCGACGACTACATAGGGCTTACCCCCAAGCCGTTGAAAAAGGAAGGCGATTCCGTTGTCGCCGGAGAAGCGCTGTTTACTGACAAGCGCAACCCTGCCATCGTCGTCACATCGCCGGTGTGCGGGACAATAACAAAAATTGCAAGAGGAGAACGGCGAAAAATCCTATCGTTTGAAATCAAAGCCGACGGCGATCAATCCAAACGACAGAGTTTCCAAACGGCGGATTTGTCGGACGAAAACATCATAGCCACACTCCTCGCTTCCGGATTATGGGCAATGTTGCGCCAACGTCCTTATGGCATTGTTCCGGATCCGAGCGTGCGGCCAAGAGACATCTTCATTTCCACATTCGACACATCACCACTCGCTCCCGACCACACCTTATATATATCGGGGCAAGAACGGCATTTCGACAAAGGCGTGGAAATACTGTCAAAGCTGACGACAGGAAAAGTTTATATCGGATGTGCCGAAAACCATGTCTATAATTCAGATTTTGCTACGACAAAAATATTTTCAGGGCCACATCCGGCAGGAAACATAGGCACGCAAATCGCCGCCGTCGCTCCCGTCAACAAAGGCGAAACCGTTTGGGCTGTCGACGGAGAAACGGCAGTCAGAATCGGGCACTTGTTTGCGGAAGGTTTTGTCGACTATTCCTGCATTGTTGCTGTCACGGGAGAAAATGTCGTGAATCCATGCTTCATAAAAACAACCGCCGGAATCGCCTTGTCGAAACTTTTGCACGACAATATCAAAGCCCAAAATTCGAGAATCATCTCCGGCAATGTCTTGACAGGAACACAAGAAAGCATCGACGGTTATCTCCGTTTCCCATTCCGGCAAACAACAGTCATCCCTGAAATCAACAACGACTGCGAATTTATGGGATGGGCATCGTTAAGCCCGAAAAAATACAGCGCAGCGCATACTTTCTTCTCATGGCTTGCGCCAAAAAGCAAAAAATACCGATTCGATGCGAAAATCAACGGAAGCGAGCGCGCCATCATCATGGCCGGAGAATACGATAAAGTTTTTCCGATGGACATTTACGCGGAATATCTCATCAAGGCAATTATTGCCCGCGACATCGACAAGATGGAACAATTGGGCATTTACGAGGTTGTTCCTGAGGATTTCGCGCTGTGCGAATTTATCGACACTTCCAAGCTCCCGCTTCAAGAAATTGTGAAAAATGGATTGGAATACCTGAGAAAAGAATTAAGCTAACATAAATCATTCATCCGTGAAACGAGCTTTAAAAAAATATTTAGACAGAATCAAGCCGCAATTTCAACCAAGCGGAAAATTGTCGAAATTCCGCTCTGTATATGAAGGGTTTGAGTCTTTTCTGTTCACGCCGAACACGACTTCCCGCTCCGGCGTGCATATCCACGACAGCAACGACACTAAACGCACGATGATCATCGTCGTGGCGGCATTGATGCCGGCACTCATCTTTGGCATGTACAACGTCGGCTACCAACGATATATTTCGATTGGCACTCCGGCACCTTTGTTTTGGGATGCATTTCTTTACGGCTTCCTTGCCGTCCTGCCTAAGATTGTGGTTTCCTACCTCGTCGGATTGGGCATCGAATTTGCTTCTGCGCAAATACGAGGGCATGAAATACAAGAAGGCTTCCTCGTGTCTGGAATATTGATTCCCATGATCTGCCCCATCGAAACGCCTATTTGGATGATTGCCGTGGCCACCGCTTTTTCCGTCATTTTTGTAAAAGAAGTGTTTGGCGGAACCGGCATGAACATCTTCAATGTTGCTTTGATGACTCGGGCTTTCCTCTTTTTCGCATATCCATCCAAGATGTCGGGCGACGGCGTTTTTGTGGCCTCCGAACCGATATTCGGCTTGGGAGAAGGAGAAGTTGTCAATGCCTTTTCCGGAGCGACTCCGCTTGGGCAAGTGGCAACAAACGTAGGGTCTAACCTGCATCTGACCGGCGTGACAGGCAGCGATATCTCGCTTTGGGACATGTTTTTAGGTCTCATACCCGGCTCCATTGGAGAAACTTCCACGTTATTTATATTGTTGGGAGGCGCCATCCTGCTCTTCACCGGCGTTGCAAGCTGGAAAATCATGCTATCCGTATTTGTCGGAGGTTTGACAATGGGATTCATCGCACATGCTTTTCCAAGCGAATTATACCCCGGCTCGCTGCTCCATCCCGTAGAACACATTTGCTTGGGCGGATTTGCATTTGCAGCCGTGTTTATGGCAACAGATCCCGTAACTGCCGCACACACGGAAATAGGAAAATTCATCTATGGTTTCCTTGTCGGCGTTTTTGCCATCTTGATACGTGTGTACAACAGCGGTTATCCGGAAGGCGCCATGCTTGCCGTCCTGCTCATGAACGCATTTGCGCCACTCATTGATTATTGCGTAGTTGAATCCAATATCCGACGCCGGATGCGTCGACTAAAACAAAGTCAGTCATGAATAAACAGGGTAACACATATACATTGATCTACATTGCCGTTTTGGTGTGCATTGTCGGCGCGGCTTTGGCGTGGGTTTCATTGGCACTCAAACCACGGCAAGAAGACAACGTCAAAATCGACAAAATGCAACAAATGCTCAGTTCCATTCATATCGCATCCGACAAAACGAATGCAATCGAACTGTACAAAAAATATATTGTCGACTCATATATTATTGATTCGAAAGGCAATCGCGTAGAAGGCGACGCATTCGAAGTATCCATGGCCGCAGAAGTGAAAAAAGCTCCGGAAGAACGGAAGTTGCCCGTTTTCGTATGCAATGTCGACAAATCCACAAAATACATTCTGCCCGTCTATGGCGCCGGACTTTGGGGACCGATTTGGGGATATGTGTCGGTCAACGAAGATGGCAATACCATTTATGGCGCTTACTTCTCGCATCAAGGAGAAACGCCGGGGCTTGGAGCTGAAATCGCCCATGCGGAATTTTCCAATCAATTTAAAGACAAGCAATTGTTTAAAGACGGCGAATTCAAGTCGATTGCCGTGGAGAAAAAAGGGCAAAAGCCAGTCAATGGAGCAGACTATGTCGACGGAATCTCCGGCGGCACAATAACAAGCAAGGGTGTTCAAACGATGCTTCAATCTTGCCTCTCTTGCTATACTTCATTTTTAACCGACTTACAAAAAGACACTAAATAATGGCTGTATTAAGTAAAAAGAATAAAGCGGTGCTTTTCAACCCGCTTTCAAAAAACAATCCGGTCATAGTACAGATATTGGGCATTTGCTCGAGTTTGGCGGTGACAGCCAAATTGGAGCCTGCGCTCGTCATGGGCGTGTCTGTCACGGCAGTATTGGCATTTTCAAATGTCATCATATCGCTAATTCGAAACACAATTCCGAATAGCGTGAGAATCATTGTGCAATTGGTAGTTGTCGCGGCTCTTGTCATCATTGTCGACCAATTTCTCAAAGCCTACAACTATGAAGTGAGCAAGCAATTGTCGGTGTTTATTGGGTTAATCATCACCAACTGCATCCTCATGGGACGCCTTGAAGCTTTCGCATTGTCAAACAAGCCTTGGCCGTCGTTTTTGGATGGAATCGGAAACGGGTTGGGCTATGCCATTATCCTCATCATTGTCGCGACTGTCAGGGAGTTGTTAGGATCGGGCACTCTTTTGGGATACCAAATCATTCCTCAATCATTCTACGATGCCGGCTATGAAAACAACGGTCTGATGATTCTGCCTCCGATGGCATTAATCACAGTGGCATGCATCATTTGGATTCATCGCTCCCAACACAAAGATTTACAAGAAAAGGATTGATTTTTTTAACGTAGCTCGTCATGGAAAATCTACATTTGTTCATACGCTCAGTATTCATCGACAATATGATTTTTGCATATTTCCTCGGCATGTGTTCCTACCTTGCCGTTTCGAAAAATGTAAAAACCGCATTCGGGCTTGGCATTGCCGTGACTTTCATGCTAGTCATCACCCTGCCTCTCGACTACATCCTCGAAATGTATTTTCTTCGTCCCGGAGCGTTGGCGTGGTTAAGTCCCGAATTTGTAAATGTCGATTTGAGCTTCCTAAGCTTGATATTATTCATTGCTGTCATCGCGGCTGCCACACAATTAGTGGAAATGGCTGTTGAAAAGTTTTCTCCGAGCCTATATGCTTCGTTAGGCATTTTTCTGCCTTTGATAGCTGTCAATTGCGCCATTCTTGGATGTTCGCTGTTCATGCAACAAAAAGATTTCGGCTCCGTGCTCACCGCGACAGTCTACGGCGCAGGATCGGGCCTTGGGTGGCTGCTTGCCATTGTCGGCATTGCGGCGATTCGCGAACGTCTCGCCTACTCCAACGTGCCGGCTCCTTTAAAAGGCATTGGTATCACTTTCATCATAACAGGACTGATGGGCATCGCGTTCATGAGTTTCCTCGGTATTAAAATATAAATCATCATGTGCGCTATGCTTCTATCTGCCAATTTGACTATCGTTACGGGAACACTCTTGTTCTTTGCCGTTTCTGTCTTATTAGTCGCCATTTTGTTGTTGGCTAAAAAATATCTTGTGCCGACCGGAAATGTGAAAATTAAAATTAACGACGACAAAGTGGTGGAAGTGCCGACCGGTGGCACCTTGCTCTCGACTTTGTCGGATCAAAAGGTATTTTTGCCTTCTGCTTGTGGCGGTAGCGGCAGCTGCGGGCAATGCAGAGTCAGAATCACGGAGGGAGTCGGGGAAGCGCTTCCAACGGAAAAAGTGCATTTTTCCAGAAAAGAATTGCTCGACAATTGGCATTTGGGTTGCCAAGTTAAAATAAAAAACGATCTCAGCATTCTTGTGCCGGAGACTGTATTGGGCGTAAAGGAATGGGAATGCGAAGTCCTGTCGAACAAAAATGTAGCGACATTTATCAAGGAGTTTATTGTCGCGCTTCCAGAAGGCGAACACATGAATTTCATCCCGGGCTCCTATGCGCAAATCAAAATTCCAAAATTCTCGATGGACTACGATAAAGACATCGACAAATCCATGATTGGAAAAGAATATCTGCCGGCATGGGAAAAATTTGGATTGTTCGGGCTTAAATGTAAAAACGAGGAAGAGACAGTCCGTGCCTATTCCATGGCCAACTATCCGGCAGAAGGCGACCGAATCATGCTTACGGTGCGTATTGCCACGCCGCCTTTCAAACCCAAACCGCAAGTCGGATTCATGGATGTAATGCCCGGAATCGCGTCTTCCTACATCTATACGCTGAAACCCGGCGACAAAGTGATCATGAGTGGCCCGTATGGAGATTTCCACCCGAATTTCAATTCAAAAAAAGAAATGATTTGGGTTGGCGGCGGAGCCGGAATGGCACCGCTACGCGCACAAATCATGCACATGACAAAAACTTTAAACACGCGCGACCGGAAAATGTCGTACTTCTACGGAGCACGCGCTCTTAATGAAGTGTTCTACTTGAACGATTTTCTCCAATTGGAAAAAGAATTTCCGAATTTCTCATTCCATTTGGCTCTCGACCGTCCCGACCCCGCGGCTGATGCAGCAGGCGTGAAATACACGGCCGGCTTCGTCCACCAAGTCATGTTCGACACATACCTAAAAGATCATGAAGCGCCGGAAGACATCGAATACTACATGTGCGGCCCCGGCCCGATGAGTGCTGCCGTTGTGAAAATGCTCGACAATTTGGGTGTTGAACCGGAAAGTATTCGTTACGACAATTTTGGAGCTTAAATACATAGATTTTTGTACCATGCTGCACGATACATTCGACAAACTGCACCTTTGGCATCCCTATACATCTACCATCAATCCGCTTCCTACATACATGGTGGATAGCGCTTCCGGCGTTCGCATCAAACTCGAAGATGGCACGATTTTAATCGATGGCATGTCTTCGTGGTGGGCTGCTGTGCATGGCTACAATAACCCCACGCTCAACGAAGCGGCAAAAAAACAAATCGATAAAATGTCGCATGTCATGTTTGGCGGATTCACCCATCATCCCGCAATTGAATTGGGGGAACTTTTGCTATCCATATTGCCACCAAACATGTACAACATATTTTATGCCGACTCCGGCTCTGTCGCCGTTGAAGTGGCAATGAAAATGGCAATACAAGCAGCCATAAGCAAAACGGGAAATCCGAAAAAAAGCAATTTCGCCACCATTCGCTCCGGCTACCATGGCGATACATGGAATGCCATGACAGTTTGCGATCCCGTGACCGGCATGCACAGCTTGTTCGGACCATCGTTGACCCCTCGCTATTTCGCGCCGTCGCCATCTTGCAAATTCCACGACGAATGGAATCCGGATTGCACAATCGAGTTGGAACAAATCGTATCGGAACATGCCGACGAACTTGCCGGATTGATATTAGAGCCTATCGTTCAGGGCGCAGGTGGAATGAATTTCTATCATCCGAACTATTTGAAAAAAGCTCGCGAACTGTGCGACCGCTACGGATTATATTTGATATTCGACGAAATTGCAACCGGATTTGGCCGAACCGGCAAACTTTTCGCATGGGAACATGCCGGCACGATGCCCGACATCATGTGTATTGGCAAAGCATTAACGGGCGGATACATGACAATGAGCGCCATCGCCACTACACGAGACGTGGCCGACACCATTTCTAAAGGAGCTGCCGGCGTATTGATGCACGGCCCGACATTCATGGGAAATCCATTGGCATGCGCAGTGGCTGTCGCATCCACCAAACTACTGTTGGAATCTGATTGGAAATCCAATGTCGCTCGCATAGAAAACATAATGCGATGCTTAATGCCCGAAGCGGCAACATTCCCGTCTGTAAATGATGTCAGAATATTGGGAGCAATCGGCGTAATAGAAACACAAAAGCCTGTCGATGTCGGCACATTCCAACGTCGCTGCGTGGAAGAAGGCATTTGGGTGCGCCCGTTTGGCACTCGCGTCTACATCATGCCACCTTTCATCATCAACAATGAAGATCTTGAATTCCTAATCAGCAAACTTCTTCTAATCGTCAAAGAACTATGATTGAAGACTTTTGCCGAAAAACAATCGATTCTCTAAAAGAGTCAGGCAACATAAGAACGATACCGCAAGAACCGGGAAACGGACTAATCGACTTATCGACCAACGACTATATGGGCGTCGCTTCCAATCGCCAATTGTTAGAACGCTTTTTTTATTCGACCGACCTTGACGATCTAAAAATGTCGTCGGCTGCATCCCGACTGCTTTCTGCCAAACAATCCGATTATATCGCGCTCGAGAAGATGCTCGAAGATTTATATCATCGGCCTGCCTTGTTGTTCAATAGCGGATATCACGCCAACACCGGCATTATTCCGGCGATTGCCGACAGGCACACTGTCGTATTGGCCGATCGTCTTGTCCATGCAAGCATTATCGATGGCATAAAATTATCACAGGCTAAATTAATCCGATTCCGGCACAATGATTTCGAACAATTGGAAAGAACGATATCGGATTATTATGGACAAACTTCCCGCATCCTTGTCATAACAGAGTCGGTTTTCAGCATGGACGGAGACATTGCCGATCTGCACCGTTTGGCAGAAATCAAACGGCAATATCCCGATATCATCACATACATCGACGAGGCTCATGCCTTTGGCGTCAGGGGGAAGCATGGACTTGGCGTCATTGAAGAAACCGGAACAATCGACAAATTTGACATTGTGATTGGAACTTTTGGGAAAGCTGTCGCATCCATCGGCGCTTTTGCCATTGCGTCTGCCGTCATGAAGGATTTCTTAATCAATAAGGCGCGCAGCTTGATTTTTTCGACGGCCTTGCCCCCAATTTCATGCAGATGGAGTAAATTTGTCATTGAATTTCTGCTTGGGATGGACAAAGAAAGGGAATATCTTCTCAATGTCAGCGAATATATAAATTGCAAATTTGAAAAATACAATCACAACATTCGCAGCCATTCGCAGATTGTTCCATTGATCATTGGAGACAGCAGCAAAGCTGTCATGCTGTCATCTTCATTGCGTCAATCCGGATTTATCGCGTTGCCAATCCGGCATCCGACCGTTCCTGCAGGAACTGAAAGAATCCGATTCAGCTTAAATGCCAATATCCGCAAATGCGATATTGACAAGCTAATTGAACTGATTAATATTTATGAAACATCAATATCTCAATAAAACCGGCAATCGTTCATTGCTCCTCTTTTTTGCCGGATGGGGCATGGATGCCAATCCTTTCACGCAATTGAAAACCGACTATGCTGATGTGCTGATAGCATACGACTATTCCGATTGCAATTTCAATAATTTGGAGATTCCGCAAACATATAGGAATATTTTCCTTTTTGCTTGGTCGTTTGGCGTTTTTGCCGCTGAACGGTGGATGGAAGAATCGCAGTTCAAACCAACATTTAGCATTGCCATCAACGGCACTCTTCATCCCGTCGACGACACACTGGGAATCCCTGAAAATATTTTCAACGCCACACTCCAACAACTATCGGAGCAATCGTTATTGAAATTTTATCGCCGTATATGTTCTTCCTCCGAACAATACGACGAATTGTTGTCGCATCGCCCCATGCGAACAATACAATCTCTTCGAAGCGAATTAGAAGCCATTCGCGACGAATATCTGCGAAAAAAAACGACACCGGCACACTCCCAATGGAGCAAAGCCTATGTAGCCGACTATGACAGGATTTTCCCGCCAAAAGCACAGATCCGGCAATGGGAAAATGCAACAACAATCGTGCATATCCCCGACAGCCATTTGCCCAAGCGACTTGTTGATATTGTCTTGTCAAATTTAATCGACAAACAACTCATAAAAACCAAATTCGAAAAATGCCAACTGAACTACGACAATCATGCGAAATGCCAACATCAAGCAGCTCAACGACTGCTTGACAAATGGAAAGAAATCGACAAATCTACCGGCATGTCAGTATACGAAATCGGATGCGGAAGCGGAATCTTCACAAAATTATATGCACCTATATTCCATCCCAAAACGATATGCCTCAACGACATAATTGAGATTCGCAAAAACTTTTTTTCCGGTATCGATTGCCCTCTCTCCTATTTTTGCGCCGATGCCGAATATGAATATCCAAGAAACGTCTTCGAGCGTATTGTTTCAAGTTCGGCAATCCAATGGTTTGAGAATACTTCCGCATGGCTAAACAATATTCGCGACACGCTGGCCGATGAAGGATTAATCGTACTATCGACGTTCGGAAAAGACAATTTGGCCGAAATGCGCTTAGTCACGCCTTTCTCTTTAAACTATCTGTCGGTGCAAGATTGGCAAAATGCTCTTGCCAATAGCGGATTTTTGCCTCTTATCCTTGAAGAGGAAAAAATTCAACACCAATTTGATTCGCCAATCGACCTAATAAACAGTTTGCGCCATACCGGCGTAAACGGGATAATAACCGGTTCACCTGAATCACCCAAACAGTTAATCTCTAAAATTCAAGAAAACATACCACGAGACGAAAACGGGCGTTTTCAATTGACATATAATCCCATTTATATCATTGCTAAGAAACTACGTCAAAAATGAAAAAAATTATATTTGTCAGCGGCATAGGTACTAATGTCGGAAAAAGCTATGCCACAGGGTGGCTGGCCAATCATCTAATTGCGAAAGGCGAAAAAGTCATCACAATGAAAATGATACAAACCGGCAACATCGGATACTCGGAAGACATTGAAATTCACAGGAAAGTAATGCACTTGCCGCTTCTTCCCATCGATACGGATTTTACGACAGCCCCCATTATAATGACCTATCCGGCATCGCCGCATTTGGCTGCACGCATCGACAAACGAGAAATAGACTTGTCGCTCATCGACAAATCTACTAATAAATTGTTTGCCGATTACGACACCATCCTCATGGAAGGAGCCGGAGGCATTATGGTTCCTATTACAGAAAACTATTTGACAATAGACTATATCCACGAAAAAAAGCTACCGCTTGCAATCGTCACAAACGGGCAATTGGGCTCCATAAACCACACTTTGCTGACCATTGAAGCCGCACATTCGCGCGGAATCGACATATCCTACCTCATCTACAATCCATATTTCGATGAGGATGCGACAATTGCGGCCGAAACACAAGCATATTTCAGCCAATTAATGAAGCATCGCTTCCCCGATATCCAATACATCATAATGAACAACGAGCATAACAAATGAATAATACAGAAAATACAGACTTTGCCCTTGCCATTACCAAAGAGCAACTTGCAGAATTGCCACGAGTGGAATACCCGGGGCATATTCATATCATCGACTCTACCGCGCAAACAATAAAAGCCGTCAGTATACTGAAAAAATATTCTTTGCTCGGTTTTGACACAGAATCTAAACCGACTTTTAAAAAAGGCACTCCAATTCATGTTTCATTAATACAAATAGCGACCGATGATATTTGTTTCCTTTTTAGAACCCGCAAAATCCAAGATTTAACCCCGTTGCGGGAAATCGTGGATAATCCGAATATCATCAAAATCGGACTTTCGCTCCATGACGATTTCAACAACCTGTCGCACAATTATAATTTCACCCCGCAAGGATTTGTCGATTTGCAAAAAATCGTCCCCCTCTATAAATTTGCAAACATAAGCTTGCAGAAAATATATGCAATTCTATTCGAAGAGCGAATTTCCAAAAGCCAGCAGCTCTCCAATTGGGACGCGCCGGAACTTACAGATGCGCAATCAAGCTATGCAGCCATCGACGCATGGGCATGCATACGTATCTATCGGAAATTAATGGATGCTAATTTCAAGCCGGAATTATCCAAATACAAAATCGACAATATTGTTGAACTCGAAAACCAAACGAACTCATGAAAATAAAAAAATCCACCTATCTTCCTGCTATTCTCCTTATTTACCTGATATTCATGGCATATCTCGGATTACCCATACTAAAACGAGGCGACTATTTATATTATTTTTCCGTAGCCGGCATATCCTTGCTTGCTATTATCATGCTTCATTTCACGCTAAAACGGAAAGAACGTCGTTCTGAATCGAAAAAAGATGCTTCAACCGAGAAAAATCAAGAATAAAAAACTGAATAATATGTTTTTTTACAAATTAGCATTATATTTGTAAGAGAAATTAATCTAAAATCTAAATACGATATGGATAACGAACTTTTAAAAGAAGTCACGAAAAAAGCAGAGAAATGGCTTGGGCCGGAATACGATGAGAATACCAGAGCCACAGTGAAAGCCATGCTCGACAATGAAGACAAAACCGAGTTGATAGAATCTTTCTACAAAGACCTTGAATTCGGAACCGGAGGCTTGCGAGGAATTATGGGCGCAGGCACAAATCGCATGAACATTTATACCGTAGGAGCTGCAACGCAAGGATTGGCCAACTATCTGAAAACAGCTTTTGCAAATCTTTCAGAAATCAAAGTAGTTGTCGGACACGATGTGCGCAACAACAGCCGATTGTTTGCAGAAACTGTCGCTAATATTTTTTCCGCAAATGGAATTAAAGTTTACTTGTTCGATTCTTGCCGCCCAACTCCTGAAATGTCGTTTGCCATCCGCCATCTTGGATGCCAAAGCGGTGTAATCATCACCGCCTCCCACAATCCCAAAGAATACAACGGATACAAAGCATATTGGGACGATGGCGCCCAAATGATTCCTCCACACGATGCCAACACAATTAAATACGTCAACGAAGTTACCGACGTAAAAGACATCAAATTCAACGGAGACAAATCAAAGATAGAAATCATCGGAGAAGACATCGACAAGATTTTCCTTGACAAAATCAAAACATTGTCATTAAGTCCCGATGCCATCAAAAGGCATCACGACATGAAGATCGTGTATACGCCAATTCATGGAACCGGATTGAAGCTAATACCACGCTCTTTGAAAAATTTCGGGTTTACAAACGTTATTGGCGTCCCCGAACAAGAAGTGCTCAGCGGAGACTTCCCGACTGTGGCATCGCCCAATCCCGAAGAACCTTCTGCCATGGCCATGGGCATTGAAAAGGCAAAAGAAACCGGAGCCGAGCTTGTCATGGCTTCCGACCCCGATGCCGACCGCATCGGCGTAGTCATTCGCGACAATAATGGAGAATATGTGCTCGTGAACGGCAATCAGATAGTACTTATATTCTTAAACTATTTGATGACGCGAAATGCAGAATTAGGACGTTTGACAGGAAACGAATATATCGTCAAAACCATCGTCACGACAGAAACTATCAAGTCTATCGCCGACGCGCATAAAATTAAAATGTACGACTGCTATACCGGATTTAAATGGATAGCCGACATTATGCGCAAAAACGAAGGAAAAGCAAGATATCTTGGCGGCGGTGAAGAAAGTTATGGTTTTCTTGTTGAAGATTTTGTGCGCGACAAAGATTCTGTTTCTGCCATATCGCTAATGGCTGAAATTGCAGCGTGGGCAAAAGACAAAGGAATGAACATGATCGACATGCTTCAAGACATATACCTAAAATATGGATTTTCACGCGAAAAAGGCATTTCGCTTGTACGCAAAGGAAAATCCGGAGCTGAAGAAATTGCTGCGATCATGAAGCAATTCCGTGAGAACTCTCCAAAAACGCTTGCAGGTTCAAAAGTGTCGATAGTCAAAGATTATCAGACATTGAAACAAACCGACATGGCAACCGGCAAAACAACAGACCTCGAAATGCCGGTTACATCCAACGTATTGCAATATTTCACGGAAGACCACACGAAAGTGTCTATCCGCCCATCGGGAACAGAGCCTAAAATCAAATTTTATATTGAAGTGCATATCCCTCTGAAAGATGCTGCGGATTATCTAAAAGTTACTCAAGAAGCTGATGGAAAAATCGAAAGCATCAAAAAAGATTTAGGCATCTAAATTCCATTAAATCAAAAGAAACGGTCGAATTACGTTAGGCGCGTATTCGACCGTTTTTTCATGGCTATTACAAAATCAATGAACCAAGCATGCGGATTAATCGTTTAATCAAAAAAATTAAATCACATGGCTGAGCAATTTAAAGAAATCATCTCATCATCGACACCCACATTGGTAGATTTTTACGCCACATGGTGCGCTCCATGCCAAAGAATGCACCCCATTCTTGAAGAACTAAAAACTGCAATTGGAGATAAAGTTAGAATCATTAAAGTCGATGTCGACAAAAACGAAGCGTTGGCACAAGAATTCAACGTGCAATCGATTCCCAGCATCTTTATATTCAAAAATGGAGAAATCCATTGGCGACAAGTTGGTCTGCAACGACTTTCCATTCTCAAACAAGCCGTTGAAGATGTGCTAAATACTTAGTGCAATCTCTTTTAAAGAAACAGATTGTCTGAAAAAATGCTGCGAGGCAATGGACGGCAATTGTAGGAAGAAGCCATAACCTCTCCGTATGCCCCTGCCGAGCGCAACGCCAAATAATCCCCTCGAGAAACAATAGGCAAGCGTTCGTCCGTGCCAAAACAATCCGAACTTTCACATATCGGACCCACTACATCATATATATCGTCGACATGCGATACCGACGATATATTTTCTATTTTATGGTGTGCTTGATACAATGCCGGACGAATCAAATCGTTCATTCCGCCATCGACAATCACAAACTTCCGGCCAATGCTTTCTTTCACATATAACACTTTCGTTATTAGCGACCCGCATTGCCCTACCAAAGCCCTGCCCGGTTCAAAATGCAACTCTTGTCCGGGCTTCAACCGCAATCCATTTTCAAATATCTGAAAATAATTTTCGAAATCGGGGATTGGATGCTCGTCCGGTGCGTCATAGTCGATTCCCAAACCTCCTCCGACATCGACTATGGTAATTAACGCGCCCAATCTTTCAAGCCGGGCAAGCACATCCTCAACCTTGCCACACAATGCCTTGAATGGCTCTTTATCCAAGATTTGCGATCCGATATGAAAATGCACGCCACAAAGGTCTATATTTTCCGAAACAAGCGCAGTATTGACAAATTCGTCAAGATCCTCCAATTCAATGCCAAACTTATTTCCATTCACTCCGGTGGTGATATAATGATGCGTATGGGCGTCGATATTTGGATTAACCCGAACCGCTACACGCGCCATCACACTTTTTCTCTTTGCGATTTCATTGATGTTTATCAATTCCGGAAGCGATTCCACATTAAAGCATCTGATATTTGCTTCTAATGCCAGTTCTATTTCCTTATCGGCCTTCCCCACTCCGGCAAACATAATTTTACTGCCTTCAAATCCGGCTTCAAGCGCAGCGCTTATTTCTCCGCCGCTGACGCAATCCACTCCCATTCCGGCCTCTTTGACCAACGCCAAAATTCGTGGATTGGCATTGGCCTTCATGGCATAATGAACATGACAACCACTATTTCTCGCCATGTTGCCGACAGCGGATAGCGTCCGTTTTAGCAATTCAACATCGTAATAATAAAACGGCGTTTCGTATTTATCGAATTCCTCTATTGGAAAAATTGCCATAACTGTATTTAATTTCTTCAATGTTTGTCAAACAATTGGGCACTAAGCCTGTTAAGTGCCTTTATCTTATCTTCCTTTCTCACCAAAAAAGAAATATTATAGTCACTGCCACCATAGCAAATCATTCGTGTCGGGATATCCTCCAATGCTGCAATCGCTTTCGCTTCATAGCCTCCTTTTTGCCACGCAAGATTCCCTACCACGCAAATAATGACCATATCGCGATCGATTGTGACAGTCCCGAATTTACGAAGTTCGTCGACGATGTCGTCAATCTTTTTTTCATTGTCGATCGATACCGACACCCCTACTTCTGATGTCGCTACCATGTCAATAGGCGTTTTATATGACTCAAAAATTTCGAACACTTTTCTAAGAAATCCATAAGCTTGCAACATCCGGCTTGACTTTATTTTTATGACCGTAATATTGTCTTTTGCAGCAATCGCCTTAATAGCGTTTTCCACTGAATCATTTCCAATCAACGTCCCCTGAGCCAATGGATCCAGCGTGTTCAGCAAGCGTACCGGTATATTGTTCAATTTTGCAGGTTGGATGCAAGCGGGATGCAATATCTTCGCTCCAAAATATGCCAATTCTGCCGCTTCTTCGAAATTCAATTTTTCGACAGGACGCGTGCCTTCCACATAACGAGGGTCGTTGTTGTGCATTCCGTCGATATCGGTCCATATTTCAATTTCTTCTGCATCTATTGCGGCTCCTATCAACGAAGCAGAATAGTCGCTTCCTCCTCGATGAAGATTGTCTACCGCGCCGCGAGCATTTCGGCAAATATAGCCTTGCGTTATATAAACATCAGCTTTTGGGTATTTGTCAAGCAAATTGGATAACCGCTGTTTTATATATTGCAAATCCGGATTGTCGTCCGAATCTATTTTCATATAATCTAATGCCGGAATCAAAACAGACTTCACGCCTTTCTCTCGCAAATAAACGTCCATCATGCTTGTCGACATTAATTCTCCCTGTGCAAGTATCTCTTTTTCTTCTATTTCCGAAAAAACGTTCTTTACAAGAGACCTCAAATAATTAAAACAAGCTCGTATTTCGTTTTTTGCTTGTTGCTTTGCCGCTTCAGAATCATACAAACTGCCTATTGTCTGATCATATCGGCATTCCAATTTATTAATCGTTTCTTTTGCTCCGCTTGTATTTTTTTTATACAAATAGTCTGTTATTTCTACAAGCGTGTCAGTCGTTCCGGCCATTGCTGAAAGCACGACGATATTTTTGCCTCTTTCAGTGATAATGTCCGCAACTTTCGCTATGCGCTCGGCCGACCCCACCGAGGTGCCACCGAATTTCAAAACTTTCATTCTTCTTTCGTTGTTTTTACGGGATCGCACTCAACAATCTTCTTATCCTCACATCGCACTATTCTCGCGGGGAAATCGACCGTCAAGCCAATATTATGTGTTGCCATGATAATCGCGGTACCTTCCTTGCAGATGCTATGCAATAATGTCATGATTTGGCGGCCTGTTTCATTATCAAGGTTTCCGGTCGGCTCATCAGCCAATATCAAAGATGGTTTGTTCAACAAAGCTCTCGCGATGGCGATGCGCTGCTGTTCGCCGCCGGACAACTCGTGGGGCATTTTATATGACTTGTTGCCCATCCCTACTTCTTTCAACACCGTGGAAATACGCTCGTCAATTTCCATTTTGCTCTTCCATCCTGTGGCTTTCAAGACAAACAGCAAATTGTCGTATACGGAACGATCGGACAATAATTGGAAATCTTGAAAAACGACCCCAATCTTTCGACGCAACATCGGCACTTCTTTTCGACGGATGGCACGCAAATCATAATTAAAAATTCGCGCCTCGCCGCCTTCTATCGGAATTTCCGCATACATCGTTTTCATCAGGCTGCTTTTGCCGCTCCCGACACGACCTATCAAATATGTGAATTGTCCCTCGTCGAGAGAAAAGTTCACATTCTTTAATACAAGCAATTCCTTTCTGTATATTTCAACATTCTTATAATCGATAATGGCTGCCATGCGATTTCTGCTTTTTATCCCACAAACTTACTAAAAATATCATTATCCCCTGCCGGCATTTCTCACTTTGTTTCGAAGATTTGAATTAAATACGGCAGAACGTAATAATTTCTCAACCGTAAGATGCATACGGTATCGCCAATAATGTCGCGGATTTGAAGGCTCATTAATCTGCTCGTCGCAAGGATTCGAATGCCTCAATTCTCCATCAATAGATATCCAATCCTGCCAAGGCAAGATTGCCAGCATCGCAGGAGATTTCAAATGGCGATCAACTATCGAATCGCAAATCCACGGTTCAGCATTCGAGGGTGCTTCGCCTTGCTGCTCCAACATTATCCTAAAAAAACGTTGGGATCGCTCATGATTTTCTTCCCACCATTGCCGGATACCACACATATCATGGGTTGAAGTGGTGCAAACCGACAAATAAGGATAACGCAGAGGCTCGCCAAATTCAATTCCTAAAATTTTAGGCATCCTTTGAATTTCAAGCGACAAAATTTGAAGTTCCCTCATTGCCATAGGCACGCAATCGGGTATCATGCCCAAATCTTCGCCACATGCAAGCATGTCGGTAGATTCGACAAGCTCCGGCAATTTCTTCATCGCTTCTTCAAACCAATACTCATTGTGCCGATGATAATAGAAATCGTTATACGCGGCATTAAAGGCTGCTTGCTCGGCTTCCGGCAATGCAGCATAAGCGCTTGTACTTTGAGCGGCAATACGCGGATGATATTTGCCCTTCTCCACGGAATCCTCGACAAACAACACATCGTCAATCAATCGGTAAAGAGCCGTTTCCATTATACGGTTTTGCGAAGATGCCGATTTTCCGGCAAAATACATTTCGACCTTCCGTTGCGTATCGACACTGTCTTTCAAGGCATAACGCTGATTTCCGATTGGTCGCAGGAATCTGCTCTTTGCGGCCTCGGCATAATTGCCAAAAAGCTCTTCGACGGTATCATCTGTTATGTAGGGGCTCAAATGTTCTTCCGGCTGCAAATGAAACCCATACCGTTTCGACAATTCCTCGACCGACAAGGGCAAAGCGGGATAAAAACGCCCTAACAACCCATGTATCTCTGAAATTGGAACTTGCCAAATCCGGAAAAAACCAAGAATATGATCAATTCTATACAAATCAAAATATTCCGACATTTTACGCATTCGGTTTTTCCACCAAAGGAATCCGTCCGATGCCATTCGCTCCCAATTATATGTCGGGAATCCCCAATTTTGTCCCTCTTTGGAAAAATCGTCCGGTGGCGCTCCTGCTTGAAAATCCATATTAAACAATTCCGGATTCGTCCAAGCATCTACGCTTGTTCGGCTGATTCCAATCGGAATGTCACCTTTCAATGCGACTCCATGGGCATGAGCATAATCACGAGCCTCTCGTAATTGCTTATGCAAATAAAATTGCACAAAATATACAAACTCTATTTCTTTCGGATTCGCTTCGCACAACGCATCTATTTGTGCTTGGTTAAAAACAGCATTTTCTCCCCAGCTCGAAAAATCGGCCGTGCCAAATTCATCTCTCAAGAAACAAAAAGCTGCATAATTTTTCAGCCAATAGATGTTTTCTTTGACAAACTGCCGAAATTCATTTGTTCGGGTAACAGTGCCCCCGATTTCATCATAAATCTCCCTTGCATAATGCGATTTTTCAGCATTGACGCGCTCATAATCGACTTGCGGCAAAGAATTCAATTCATCTGCAATTCTGTCATAATAGCGTCGACGATTGATGTCTTTCAACTCTCCAATCGCTTTCAAATTTAAATACATCGGATGCAAGGCAAACGTAGAATTAGCGTTATATGGATAAGAATCCATCCATGTCCGAGTTAAAGTCGTATCGTTGACAGGAAGCAATTGCAATACGCATTGCCCTGTTTCCGAAAGCCAATCCACCATTTTCTTAATGCTTAGGAAATCTCCGACTCCAAAATCGTCTTCTGTCCGAATGGAAAAGACAGGAATCGCCGTTCCGGCGCCACGCCAAGGCCGTTCCGAATCGCAAAATTTCAACCCGGAAACAATGATTGCATGTTTTTGTTCCTCCGGCACAGACACGTCCAATATCCGATTGTCGCAATTATCCCAATATTCTTGCCCTGTTTCACGATTTCGTTTCACGAACTTGTATTCCACCACGCCTTTCTTCGCATTCAAAGGAATCAAGGCTCTCCATTCGGGATAGTTGGAATCCGACATTTTCAATGCTTTGGAAACATCCCAATTCCCAAGCATCTGGCAATTGCCGACAATCAACAAATCTTCATTTGGTTTGACAGATGGAGCTGATACTCGAACCAACGCATATTGCGAAATCGGCATGACGTCTTTTGCACGATTTTCCCTGCGAAAAACAACCGAAGAAAACATCGTGGAATAATAATATTTGTCCGCCGGACGCTCTTGCCAGCTGTCGCGCAATTCGACACATTCCGCATCTTTCACTTTCCGGAAGCGGTGAGGATTCCCCCATTCCGCACGAATGCCGCCTTTATCCGACACAACAAAATAAGAATAGCAAATTTCCGCCTTCATTCGGACAAGCGACACAGATGCCATCCACATTCCATCTCCAACATACGACAACGGGAGAGCTTTACTTCTCTCCCCGTTGCCTAATGCTGCTATATTTCCGACGACATATAGGCGTTCGCCCCATGCCGTGCGATAGTTTATCTTGAAAATGAGTTTCATTTATGCATAAAAGTTTCTGCGCTATCCGCATCTCGATGTGCCACACGAAGTGCAAATCAAGCAACCTTCTTGATAAATCAAAGTCTCTTGGCCGCAATTCGGACACTTCTGCCCATTAGCTTTTGTGCCATCAGGAAGATATTTCTTCAATGCTCTTTCCACACCCATCTTCCAAGTATTGATCGATTCGCTATTCAATTCAAGGCTTCCTACCAATTTGATAATTTGGTCGATTGGCATGCCATAACGAAGCACTCCTGAAATCAACTTCGCATAATTCCAATACTCCGGATTAAACTTATCCGAAAGGCCTTCGATAGTCGTCTTGTATCCTCTGCGATTGACAAATTGGAAGTCGTAATGCTTATTTCCATTTTCGTCAAAAGATTTTATAATCTTCCCTTTCGTCACAGATTTAGGGCAGAATATGCCATCTTCATCGTCTGCAAGGCCCGTAAATATTTCATAGGGTTTGCCATTCAGCAAGCCTACAAAAGCAATCCATTTTTCTTTATTATTCTGGAATCTCACGACGTCGGCATCCAATTCTATCGGACGCTTCAACACATATTGTTCCTCAAAAGGAGAATGCAATTGCGGCTTCTTTTCCTCTTTCTGCGTAGCGACAAGCACACCCGAACGAGAGCCCTCACGATAAACCGTACACCCTTTGCACCCTTCTTTCCATGCATGCATGTACAATTCATCTATCAAATCTTCTGTCACATCTGCAGGCAAATTTATAGTCACGCTGATTGAATGATCGACCCATTTCTGGATTGCCCCCTGCATCTTCACCTTTTCCAGCCAATTAATGTCGTTGGCTGTCGCTTTGTAGTAGGGCGACCGTTTTACCAAATCGTCCAATTCCTCTTGCGTATATTTATCCTTCACCTCAATACCGTTTATCTTCATCCATGTGATGAACTTATGATGATAAACGATATATTCCTCAAATGCGTCGCCGGTTTCATCCGTATAATCCACATGTACGCTCGGATCGTTCGGATTTACTTTCCGTCTCCGTTTATAGACCGGCATAAACACCGGCTCTATTCCCGATGTAGTCTGCGTCATCAGGCTCGTTGTTCCCGTCGGGGCAATCGTCAAGCAAGCAATGTTTCGTCGTCCGTATTTGACCATGTCTTCATATAAAGCCGGATCTTCCGCTTTGATTCTGTTGACAAACGGATTGTTTGCCTCGCGTTTCGCATCAAAGATTGAAAATGCGCCTCGTTCCTTGGCCATGTTGACAGATGAACGATAAGCCGCGACTGCCAATGTTTTATGCACTTGCACCGAGAAGTTTGTTGCTTCCGGAGTTCCATAGCGCAACCCCATTGCAGCAATCATGTCTCCTTCGCCCGTCGTACCGACTCCTGTGCGACGACCTTGCAATGTCTTATTGCGTATCTTATTCCATAAATGCAGTTCCGTTTCTTTCACTTCATCGGTTTCCGGATCAGAATTGATTTTATCCAAGATTTTATCAATCTTTTCCATTTCCAAATCAATGATATCGTCCATCAGTCGCTGCGCATATCCTATATGCTCTTTAAACAATTCGAAATCGAACGATGCTTTTTCCGTAAACGGGTCTTTTACATAAGAATACAAATTCACAGCTATCAACCGGCAGCTGTCATACGGGCACAACGGTATTTCTCCGCATGGATTGGTCGATATGGTCTTAAAGCCAAGATCCGCATAGCAATCCGGCACAGACTCACGCGTGATGGTATCCCAAAACAAGACACCGGGTTCTGCGCTTTTCCATGCATTATGCACGATTTTACGCCATAGCGCTTTTGCGTCAATCATTTTCGACACAAGCGGATTCGAACTGTCGACAGGATATTTCTGTTCGTAGTCGGTTCCGGATTCCACTGCTTTCATGAAATCATCATCGATACGCACCGACACATTCGCTCCGGTAACCTTTCCTTCCGTCATTTTCGCGTCAATGAACGCTTCACTGTCCGGATGTTTTATGCTGACAGACAACATCAACGCCCCGCGTCTTCCATCTTGCGCCACTTCGCGTGTGGAATTGGAATAACGCTCCATAAATGGGACAAGCCCCGTCGACGTCAATGCTGAATTTTTCACGGGAGAACCTTTTGGGCGAATATGCGACAAATCGTGCCCTACACCGCCGCGCCGCTTCATCAATTGCACCTGCTCTTCGTCGATTTTGATGACACCGCCATAGGAATCAGGAGCACCATCAAGTCCAATAACGAAACAATTCGATAAAGACCCAATCTGATAATTATTGCCAATTCCGGCCATCGGGCTGCCCTGCGGCACAATATATCTAAAGTCTTTTAGCAAATTGAAAATTTGATCTTCGGACATCGGGTTCGCATATTTCTTTTCTATGCGCGCCATTTCCCTCGCCAAGCGACGATGCATATCGTCGGGAGTTTTTTCATAAATATTGCCAAACGAATCTTTCAAGGCATATTTGTTGACCCACACCCGCGCAGCCAACTCGTCGCCCTTAAAGTAATCGCACGATGCTTTAAAAGCCTCATCATAGGTGTAAATGACAGGTTCCATATAGAAAAAGTTTATTTTAATATTCAACTTTGCAAAGGTTGGCAAATTAAATATATCTACAAAATGAATAACTCTGTTTTTAAACAGAGTTGACTAATTTGTACTTTGCAAAATATATATCATTATAAATCAATATATTAAAAAATAAAGAACTCCAAATAGTTTTCCAAAAAGAAAATTTTCATCACATCCGAAATATTTTTTATCCCTGCCGAAACACCATGCCAAACCGTCAAATTAATTTATAAAACCACCGAAATCCGGCTTTACGGAATTCAAAAATAATTTTATTTGTCAAAATACTTTTAATATCTTATCTTTGTCTTGAAATATTAGCAAGCAATGAACTTAGATTTTTTCACGACACGGAAAACTATCCGAAAATATAAAAATAAAAATATTTCCGAATCGGAAATATTTAAAATGATTGAAGCTGCTGCATGTGCTCCGACAACCGGAGGAATGCAACTGTACAGTGTTGTCGTCTCTTCCTCCGATGAAATAAAGAAACAATTGGCTCCGTGCCATTTTAACCAACCGCAAATAGAAAATGCAGCTGCGGTCTTGACTTTTTGCGTAGACTTCAACCGGTTCAACAAATGGTGCGAATCTGGAAACGCCGTGCCCTCATACGGCAATTTTCAAGCATTTATATATGCCGCAATCGACACCATCATTTTAACCCAACAATTCAACACTATTGCCGAGGCTTGCGGATATGGATGTTGCTATTTGGGAACTACCACTTATACAGCCCATGAAATAGCGAAAGTGCTCAATTTGCCGAAATTCGTTGTTCCAATCACGACTTTGACATTAGGCCTTCCCGACGACAACTCTGAAAAAGCCGAAAGAATTCCGACAAAAGGGATTATTCACCAAGAGACATACCGCGACTATTCCCTTTCCGAAATACGAGATATTTATCACGAGAAAGAGTCTAAACCTCTCAACATGAAATATGTTGCTGAAAATGGGAAAAGCCACCTCGCACAAGTATTCACGGACGTGCGATACACAAAAGCAGACAACGAAAAATATTCAAAGATATATTACGACTTCATCGAATCGCAGGGATTTAATTTCCCGCGATAAGCATGGAAGCTCATTCCAAACAGATCTTTCCGAAAAACTCCGGACGATGGAAATCCGGATTTTCCGTCCGAATTGGCGCCCAGCTCAAATAATGCGGCATTTTTGTGGCAGAAGCACATTTATAAAAATTCCCTTTAATTTCTGCAGGGAATGCGGTCAGTCCAATCAATGAGAATGGAATGGCAATCGTCAAACTCCAATTAAACATCCCTTCCATCTCGTTGAATGGCTTGTTGCCGCAAGATGCGTATCGCTTAATCGTCGCAATCTCATCGTCCGACAAACGGCACGGATGCTTGCGATCTTTTCTATGGGACGCATTAACGGCACCTATGCAATTAAACTCAAAATTCCAATATTCGTCGCTATCCGGCAATTGAAGGAAAAATTCCACACAACTATCTTCGCTGACACTCTTATTATTTTCATAATTTACAGCTCGCAAATAATTGCACCGAACGAAATAATTGACATACAAGTATTTTTCACCGCGAGCAATTGAAAAAATGGCAATCGGATGATACGGGAATCTGTCTTTCCAGTTCACGCAATTTATGCCGTATTTGGAAACATGCAATTCCAAGTAGTCGCAAACTGCATCCATTGGCAATTTGTCAAGTTCCGGCATGTAAGGCGCTTTTAATACATATTCTTCATTCATAGCAACTTAATTAACGACAATCCAAGTCCAAAGAACGACATCAAACAAATTAAACTACCGATAATAATATTAATTAGCCACATACTGCGCACGTTGAAATGGCCTCTGACTTTATTAACAAAATAAGTTATCATAAACCACCACGACAACGCGCCTGTTATAATCGAAGCAAATCCCAATATATAGGAATATGTGTCTTGCGTTTGAGAAAAGAAATTAAATCGAGCATACAATCCGATTATCAAAAAGATAATCAAAGGATTGGAGAATGTAAACAAAAAACCGGACACCAAATCTTGCACGTAATTATTCTTCAATGGGCGTCCGCCTTTTGCTCGCAACACTTTTGCCGGATTATTTCGCGCTATATAAATCCCAAAGCCAAGAAGAACCACGCTGCCAAATATTTGCAGATAAGATTGATGCTCCTCAACAAAATTGATGATTATCGACATGCCTAATCCGGTCAGCAACGAATACAACAAATCCGACAATGCAGCACCGACACCGGTGAAAAATCCGGCAGCACGCCCCTTGTTCAACGTGCGTTGAATGCACAACATGCCAATCGGCCCCATCGGCGCCGAGATCAAAACTCCTATTGCAAGACCTTTTACTATAATTAGTAAAATATCCATATCCGGACATTCTTAGGCATCGAGATTCAAACTTATTGAATGCCTATGCCTTCCATATCTTTTTTTCAAATAAACATATCGAGCACGAAGCAATACATTGGTTTAAAATGCTTTTGCAAAACAAGCTCTTACCATACGCAAAGTTAGCGATTTTTTACGAGTCTTCGAATTTTATGCCCGCCATGCCTGCAAAAAAGCACACGTCACGACGAATGAACAAAAAAACGGAAACGCTCAATGCATTTCCGTTTTTTTAATTCCAGAAAATATTTAATTCTCAGACTTGAACAAAGCGTTAAACTCATCAACCGACACTGCCTTGTCTGTTACTGTCGCAACCTCTTTAATTGCAGCAAATAACTTGTCGTCCACTGCTTTGTCGATTAATCTTTGACGATATTCCTTATTGTCCAAGAAGTCTTTGGCATATTTCTCGACATATTCGTCCGGCACGTTCGACATGCCATATTGGGCAAATTGTTGTATTGCCAACATTTTTGCCTCCCTGTTCAAATCTTCATCCGCAACTTTAATGTCTTGCTCTTTGACGATTTTTTCTTTCACAAGCTGCCACTCTGCGCCCGGAAGCATCTTTTCGAATTCTGCGTCCACATTTTCATCGTTGATTTTGTCGTTGGTTTTCTTCAGCCATTTCTTCAAAAACTCAACCGGCAATTCCAACTTGCCAACCTTTTTCATGATTGCTTTCCGAGCATCGAGCGTGAAGCGATAGTTGCTATCCAATTTCAATTGATTAGCAATCGTTTCTTTCAACTTCTCGACATATTCTTCTTCGTTTTTAACAGCATCCTTGCCAAAAACATTGTCGAAATATTCTTGATTTTTATCGGCCAATTTAAGGACTATGATTTCTTTTATGACAAATTCGAAATCGGATTTCACATTTTCGGCTTCAGCCTTCTCGATATTCAGCATCGAAGCGATTTCCGTTGCATTGCCATTGCTTGCCGCATTAGGGTTGAACACTACTTTGTCGCCGACTTTCTTTCCCATGAATTTTGCCTTTTCATCGGAAGAAGCAAGATATTCCATCGAAATAATCGTGTTTGTCGAAATGCCCCCATCTTTGACAGAGCCATCTGCATTCAATTCCGAAACTTGCCCTTTTATCAAAGCCGTGTCATCGACCGATTCGCCTGCGACTTGCGACCCGAAACGGCGAGCGTATGCCTCATCTTGACGCTTCACCATTTCATCGTCTACCGTAATCGTATAGTATGGAATTTTTAATTTTTTATCTAATGCAACTGAAAATTCCGGAGCCAATCCTACTTCAAACTTGAAAGTAAAATCCTTTTTATCGAAATCCACCTCTTGCGATTCTTCGGCCAAAGGTTCTCCCAAAATGCTCAACTTCTCATCCTCGATATATTTAAACAATGCATCAATGGTTTCTCTGTTAATGACATCTGCGAGCACTTGCTTCCCAAACATTTTTTTCAGCAAGCCGGCAGGCACTTTCCCCGCACGGAATCCATCTATATGATGTCTTTGCCCTATTGTTTTGAGGTCTTTTGCTACCTTGTCTTGATAATCTTTTTCTTCCAACGACACGGTGATAACACCACCGACATTGCCGTTTTTCTCCATTGTTACATTCATATCTTATTAATTTTATTTCTAACGCTAATTTTACGAGTTGCAAAATTACATCTATTTGCGCCACTGCACAAATTTACCAATACTTTTTTACAAGCCTGCTCTTATTCCGAATGCCTATTTTGCTTCCATTGCCAGAAAAAGCCTTCATCCGTTGGTTTTGCATCCGAGTTGCGTTATCTTTGCATTAAGATAAGTTGCATCTCGGCACAGCCGCCCAAACAACCTTGACGCTTCTGCGCTCGATTTGCCCTATCTCCATGCAAACAAATCAAATATAAAACCACATATTAATATGGAAGATAAAAAATTTGTCATTACAATCGGACGCCAATTCGGAAGTGGCGGACACGACATTGGCGAAAAACTTGCCAAGACATTAGGCGTCAAATTTTATGACAAAGAGCTTTTGCTCGAAGCTGCAAAAGAAATTGGCGTCAATCCGGAATTATTCAAGAAAACCGACGAAAAGCTGCCATCTTTCTACATCAACAACCTTTCGCTCAACCTCGGCTTTTATATCCAATCTTTTTCTGCATCCCCGTCTTCCACATACTACGACAGCGTGCAAAAAGCCGTATGCGACACGATTCGCGCCGTGGCTGAACGGAGTTCATGCGTCATTGTCGGACGTTGCGCCGATTATCTGCTTCGCGACAACCCCTATTGCATAAACGTATTCATTAGTGCTTCGCCTGAAGCATGTGCTCAACGAATCGTCAAACGAGTGGAAGGAACAAGCATCGACGAGGCAAAATCTTTGGCAAAAAAAGAAAACAAGCTCCGTGCGGAGTATTACAATTTTTATACCGACAAAGAATGGGGGCACTCCACTTCCTACGACATCTGCCTTGACTCATCTCGCTTGGACGAGGCCGAAATCATCAAACTGATTATTGCATACGTCGAAGCCCGCCTTAAACAATAAGGACACGCGAATACTCCTCTCTACTACTCTTCACGAATTGCGATCGCTTCCGAGTCTCCCTTCACCTCGGCCTGCTTTCGCAATGCTTCTTTATATACTATATATTCGCATAAAGAATTAATGGCATAAGCCATAAAGGCGATTCCGACAACCAAACTAAGTATCTTTTGCGCGCTGTCAATGCCTATGGCAAAAAACACAATGCCACAAATCATGATAAGCAACGGAACGACATAAAACCATTTCGGATATACAATTATTTTCCGTGCCACAAACAATCCCCACATTTTATATAAGCCGCCGACAACAAGAAGCGTTGCAAACACAAATGCCAAAAAACGCGCAAAGAATTCATTGGCAGCAACCAAAGCTATTCCCAATAGCATTCCTCCAACAATTGGCACAATCGACCATTTGGACTTATGAACCAATTCCTTGCTAAACGCAGCTATCAACGACAAGCAACTTGTCATTATAAACATGATGCCTAAAATTATCGACACCAATTCAAAAACACCCTTGCCTTTAAAATACAAAATCACAAACAACAACCCTGCAATAAACACAAAGACATTCAGCATCAACGAAAATTTAGCTCTCATAATATTCATATTTAATATACGAAGTTACAACTTTCTTGTCACAATGCCAATTATTTTACATATATTTGCCATGTATGACAAACAAGACAAAAATATCAGTCATTATCAATCCCATAGCCGGAAAAACGCACAACGATATGCTTCCGGAAATACTTGAAGCAAAATTCAAGCATTCGCATTATGACATAGAGATTCGACACACCCTGCACCCGAACCACGCATGCGAGCTTGCAAAAGAAGCTGTTCAAAAACGATACAAAGGTGTCCTTGCAGTTGGCGGAGACGGCACTATAAACGAAGTTGCAACTGCATTATGCGGCACCGACACCGCTCTCGGAATTATCCCATACGGATCCGGCAATGGATTGGCTCGGCACTTAAAAATCCCCTTAGACATCGAAAAAGCAATCGACATTATCCTCGACGGAGACACCTCGCCGCTTGATTATTGCACCGCCAATGACAAACCTTTCTTTTGCACATGCGGCATCGGATTCGATGCACAAGTAAGCGACCGCTTTGCAAAAAGCAGGAAAAGAGGCGCGCTCGAATATGTTAAAAGCGCGATAGCGGAATATTTAAAATATCGCCCGCAACGATATAAAATCACCACCCCGACAGGCGTAATCACAGAAAAAGCATTTATTATCGCATGTGGAAACGCTTCGCAATATGGCAATAATGCTTATATCGCCCCGAATGCAAATATTCAAGACGGGCAAATAGACGTGACCGTCATTTTGCCAATCACCCCCATTGACACAGCCGTACTCGGAATCCTCCTTTTTTCAAAACACATAGACCAAGACACCAATATCATATCTTTTCGCACGCCACGGCTCACCATCGAACGCGACAATGCCGGCGTTGTCCACCTTGACGGAGAGCCAATTGAAATGGGATCGACAATCTCCATCAATTGCCACCCAAGCGGATTAAAAGTTTTCACCCCAACAAAATCCGACGACAAAAACAACATTTTCAGCGCCATCGAATCCGAATTTTGGAATTTCGTAAACTCAGTTCGAGCCGAACTGAACATTTGAAACACCTACCTCGCCTTAATTATATGTTTTGCAACATTTTTCTTTTCCATGAAAATAATTTTTATTAAATTCGTGGTGTAGTTAGAACCATTAAATTTTAATCAAATTCATACAAACCTATGAGTTACCTTAAATTTGATAAGAATCTATTAATCAACCTCGACCAATCTCTTCCAAAAGAAATTCTCCGAACAAACATGTCCGGAGCATATCATTGCACGACGATTACGGGATGCAACACACGGAAGCAACACGGCTTGCTTGTTATTCCCATCAAAGAAATGAACAACGACAACTTCGTGCTTCTTTCGTCGCTCGATGAGACTGTCATTCAACACGAAGCTCCGTTCAATTTGGCCATCCACCGCTATCGGAACGGCATTTATAGCCCAAACGGCCATAAGTATTTGAGAGAATTCAACTGCGATACGATTCCCAAACTCACTTATCGAGTAGGAGGCGTAGTCCTTACCAAAGAAAAAGTGTTCGTATCCCACGAAAACAGGATTCTAATCCGCTATACTCTTTTGGAGGCGCACTCCCCGACAACATTGCAATTCCAACCGTTTTTAGCGTTTCGAAACGCCATGAGCTTATGCACAGAAAACGGGAATATAAACACGTCTTATGAAGAAACCGAAAACGGCGTTTCTTTTTGTTTATACGAAGGATATCCAAGATTGTATTTGCAATTCAACCATAAGCCGGAGTTCGTATACAACCCACATTGGTATAACGGCATCGAATACATAAAAGACATGGCGCGTGAAGAAGCCTTCACGGAAGACTTATGGGTTCCCGGATATTTCCGCCTGCCAATAAAAAAAGGAGAAAGCATTATTTTTTCAGCAAGCATAGAGCCGGCCAAGCCTCGAAGTTTCGCAAGCACTTTTGAGAAAGAAACGCTCGACCGCACAAGCCGCACAAGCTTCTACAATTGCTTAAAAAATTCAGCAAAGCAATGCTACATAAAAGACGGCAATAAGAACTATCTATTGGCCGGATATCCGTGGTTTAAAATTATCGCTCGCGACTTGTTCCTCGCCCTTCCCGGCACAACTTTGGCAATCAATCACCGCGAAGATTTTGAAAAAATCATGGATACGGCAATTGAATCATTGCTCAAATACATGAAGACCGGCGACACCGACGACACGATAAAGGGTCTCGACCTCCCCGACATCCCATTATGGGCCACATGGGCAATCATGCAATATGCAAAGTTCACCTCCGCAGAGGACGCTATTAAAAAATACGGCAAAGCATTAGAAGAAATCATCAATTTCATCTTAGACGGGAAACAGTCCAACTTGTATATAAACGAAGCCGGTTTGCTCTCGTCCGACGGGACCAAAAGTCCGGTCACGTGGATGGATGCAAAACAACCCAACGGGCAACCGCTCATTCCTCGAACCGGTTACATCGTAGAATTCAATGCCCTTTGGTACAACGCGCTAATGTTTGGAATCACCTTGTTTGAAAACAACATATGGCAGCCACAACGCATAAAAGATTGGAAGCACACTTCGGAAACGCTTAAAAATGCTTTTGTCGATACTTTCCTTAACGACTACGGCTACCTATACGATTATGTCGACGGAAATTATATGGACCTAAGCGTGCGCCCGAACATGATCATCGCTGCCGGTTGCGACTTCTCGCCTCTCGACAAAAAACAACGGAAACAGATTTTGGATTTTGCCACTCGCGAATTGCTAACGCCTAACGGGTTGCGCACATTAAGCCCAAAAAGCTTCGGATACAATCCATTCTTTGTCGGCAATCATTTCCAAAGGCAACAAGCCTATTTCAACGGGCCGACCCGTCCATGGCTGACAGGCTTTTATACCGATGCTTATCTAAAAGTGTTCGGGCATAGCGGAGTCGCATTCCTTCGACGCATGCTTATCGGTTATGAAGACGACATGACCCGCGAATGCATTGGTTCGATTTCAGAATTATACGATGGCAACCCGCCATACAACGGACATGGCGCAATCAGCTTTGCGCCGAGCGTAGGAGAAGTGCTTCGTTCTCTATACGTGCTTAATAGTTTTGATGTATAACAAACAGATAAAAAATCTTTCAAAATATGAAAGCCCTAATGTTCGGGTGGGAATTTCCACCACATATTCTTGGCGGTCTCGGCACTGCCAGCTACGGTTTGACAAAAGGAATGGCCGAAAACGGCAACATGGACATATCCTTTGTCATACCAAAGCCCCATGGAGATGAAGACAAAAGCTTCGCAAATATCATAGGAGCATGCACAACTCCCATCGCATGGAGAGATCCGGATTGGGATTACGTGCAATCACGGATAGGCAACGTCATGAATCCTCAGCTATACTATGATCTTCGCTCTCATATCTATGCGGACTTCAACTACATGAACGTCAACGACCTCGGTTGCATCGAATTTTCAGGCCGCTATCCTGACAATTTGTTGGAAGAAATCAACAACTATTCAATTGTAGCCGGTGTCATTGCCCGCACGCTTGATTTCGACATTATCCATTCCCACGATTGGCTTACCTATCCGGCCGGGATACATGCGAAACAAGTATCGGGAAAGCCATTGGTTATCCACGTTCATGCCACCGACTTCGACCGTTCTCGCGGCAATGTCAACCCGACAGTTTTCGGCATTGAAAAGGATGGCATGACAAATGCCGACCATATCATCACAGTGAGCAATCTGACTCGCCAAACTGTAATCGAAAAATACGGCATTGATCCGGCCAAGGTGACAACCGTCCACAACGCCGTCGAGCCGCTTAGCGATGAACTGAAAAACGTTCAAGTCCCGAAAATGAAAGAAAAAATCGTCACATTCCTTGGACGAATCACGATGCAAAAAGGACCTGAATACTTCGTGGAAGCGGCGGCAAAAGTACTGCAAAAAGTACACAACGTGCGATTTGTGATGGCAGGCAGCGGAGACATGATGGAAAAAATGATTGATTTGGCTGCCCAAAAAGACATTGCCGACCGATTCCACTTCCCCGGATTCCAAAAAGGGAAACAAGTATATGAAATGCTGAAAGCATCCGATGTCTACATCATGCCTTCTGTATCCGAACCATTTGGAATATCGCCATTGGAAGCGATGCAAATGGGCGTTCCTTCCATTATTTCCAAGCAATCCGGATGTGCTGAAATTCTAAACCATGTCATCAAAATTGATTTTTGGGACATCGACGCAATGGCTGACGCCATTTACTCCATCATCAGCTACCCCGCCATGTACAATCAAATGCATGAAGAAGGGTTAGCAGAAGTGGATGGAATCCAATGGAAAAAAGCCGGGAAAAAAGTAATCGACATATACAACAAAATTTTAAACAACCACTAAATACCTATTTACTATGAGCGCAGTATGTTTTTATTTCCAAATACATCAACCATTCCGTTTGAAACGCTACCGTTTTTTCGACATCGGAAACGACCATTACTACTACGATGATTTTTCCAACGACGAAATAATCACTCGCATTGCACAACGGGCATATTTGCCGGCAAACGAAATGCTGCTGCAAATGATAAAAGATTCCGGCAAAAAATTCAAATGCGCATTTTCAATCACCGGAACTGCCATTGAACAATTCCAACAATACGTTCCGGAATTTATCGATTCCATGAAAATGCTTGTCGACACCGGCTGCGTGGAATTTGTATCTGAAACCTACGATCATTCGCTCGCGTCGCTCATCAACGAAGAAGAATTCAAACGTCAAGTCGAACGACACGATGCTTTGATATATAACCTATTCGGACAAAAACCGAAAGTTTTCAGAAATACTGAATTAATCTACAACGACGAAATTGCTGCGCAAATTGCATCTATGGGCTTCAAGGCAGTTTTGACAGAAGGAGCAAAACATATTCTTGGGTGGAAATCTCCCAACTATGTTTATTCTTCGGCAGGCGCACCTAAAATGAAACTTCTTTTCAGAAATTCAAAACTCTCAGACGATATTGCGATGCGATTTGCCGATTACTCATGGCATGAATATCCTTTAACTGCCGACAAATACATGAGTTGGATTTCGCAAAGCCCCAAAGATGAACAATTGGTCAATATTGCCGTAAACTATGAAACAATCGGCGATAATCACCCGCGCGAAACCGGCATTTTCGATTTCTTCAAAGCATTGCCACGATTCGCGGCAGAAAAAGGAGTGGAATTTTGGACTCCTTCGGAAGCTGTATCCAAACTAAAAGCTGTCGATATGATTTCCGTCACCCACCCGATATCCGGCGCCGACGAAGCTCGCGACGTAAGCGCATGGTTGGGCAACCAGCTCCAAAATGAAGCGTTCCACAAGCTATACTCCGTAGCCGAACGCGTGCATTTATGCTCCGACAGCCGTTTAAATCAAGATTGGGACTACTTGCAATCGTCCGATCATTTCTTCTATATGAGCACCAAGCATTTCAGCGATGGCGCCGCGCATGCTTCTTTCAGCCCATACGAATCTCCTTATCAAGCATTCACAAACTACATGAATGTCTTAGCAGATTTCATTGTGCGTGTGGAAGAGCAATATCCGTTGACAATAGAAAATGAAGAATTGAACGCACTGCTCACCACAATCAAAAATCAAGAAAGCGAAATCGAAATGCTAAATAAAGAGCTTAAAGCTCTCAAAGACGCGACAGAAGAAACAAAGAGTGCAATCAAGCCCAAAGCGCAAGCGAAAACCGCTCCTGCTGCGACAAAGAAAGCCGCGCCCAAGAAAAAGCAAGCTTCGAAAGCCGCAAAAGAATAATTGCGATTGAAATCAAGCCGATAAAACAAGCGAGCCCCAAATCGGAGCTCGCTTGTTTTTTACAAAGAATTTGATTTTTCTTGCTTTGCCACAACGCTTTAATTGGGCAACATCAACAATTCAAATCGATTCCCCTCTGTCACGATGTCATGAATGTAATTTTGCATATCCTCCACCGTCAGAGAATTAATCATTTCCTTATAATCCGTATATTCATCAATTCCATCCACGACATAGCGTTCAAGCGCACTCAACCAATAACTGTTGTCGACAATGTTTTCTTCATATTTTTTCAACATGTATTCTTTCATTTTCTGCAATTCAGTTTCAGGAATACCATTTGCAAGTTTCTCAAAACAATTAATTGTCGTTTGTTCGCTCGTTTTGCTTTTATCGGGATTCAATGCAAATGCAGTTTGAACGACTGCGACGTCTTCATAGCTTTGCTCTATCGAACCGACCGAATAAGGACTATAAGCAGCGCCTTCATCTTCCCTGACGCTATTGAGCAATTCATTTGCCATCAATTGCCCCGCAATGCTCGTTTTTACGATATTATCAAGCGTATAAGGTATTTTCTTGCTCCACACCATGGCCAGCATTGCCATATTGTTTTCGCTCTTCAAAACAAATTCATTGCGCACCTTGCCGGCAACAATAGATTTTCCATCATTCTTCGATTCTTCGCGAAGCGACGACGACGGAAGCGAAGCGACATAGCGCTTTACATAATCCTTCATCGTGTCAACATCAAAGTTTCCAACAAAGAAGAATGTGAAATCCGCAGCATTCCCGAACCGTTCCTTGTAGATTTGCAATGCACGGTCGTAATTCACTTTTTCAAACATTTCCGTGCTCTGAATCATCGCTTTCGGATGATGTGCAAACAATTTTTTTACAAGCGAATCTTGAAATACGTATTGCGGATCATGTTCGACATTTTCAATTTGAGACAACGACATGCTCTTTATATTTTCAAAAGCAGCCCTGTCTTCCCGCGGCTGCGTAAAATTCAAATATATCAATTGCATCATCGTCTCCAAATCATTGATGCTCGCGCTGCCTGTCATTGTTTCCTTGTATCCGCCAATGCTCGGAGAAACCGTCACCTGCTTGCCCGACATCATTTTCATCAAATCCGTATAAGAGAACTGCCCAAGTCCGGTTGAAGACAAAATGTCTGCCGCCAACAACGCATTCGCATAATCAGCAGCGTCATAGAGCGACGCGCCACCCTCGCTCACAGCCTTAAACAAAACTTCATTCTCTTTATGGTCGGTCTTCTTCAACACGACTTTTACCCCATTCGACAATAAAAGTTGCGTGTACCCAAGCGGAGCATTGTCATTTTCTTCAACAATCGAACCACATTCAGGCGATTCCGCCAAAAGAGGTTCACTAACGGTTGTATCCTCATAAGGTTCCACTGTCGCGGCATCTACCTCGGCAAAAACTGCCTTTAAAGAATCAACCGATGGCATCTCCACTCCCTCTTTGTCAGGACAGAACGATATTGCCACTAAGTTTTTACCGGTAATCAATGCTTTAACCTCTTCGTTTATCATTTCTACCGGCAATGAAGCCACCAAGTTTCCCATTGTTTGGTATTCAAAATCTACTGCCGTAATTGGCGTTGATTCCAAGAAATTGTTAATATAGATTTGTGCAAAATAGCCATTCTTGGCTGAACCGAAATTCTTATATTGTTTTTCCAATTGGCTTATATATTCCGCACGAGCCCTATCGTATTCTGCGGCAGTGCATCCATACTCCTTAAAACGTTTCAATTCCGTAAGAATCGCCTTCAACGCAGCTTCGCTTCCTTTTTCGTTCACAATGCCTTGAAACAGCAATGCACCTTTCGTATTTGCATATAGATACGAATCAATCGAAACTCCGGCGCCACTAAAAGGAGCATCGTTGGAAAGTGTTATTTCTATCAATCGATTATTCAATACATAAGTAATGACAAAATCAACATAGTCAGAAATTAACCCAACCATCGTATTTCGATTCTCACGAGGCAATTTATCGAACTTCTGCGCCACCATAATCATATTATACGGCATTTCCGCGTCCTTATCTGAAATTACGATTGGAGCTTCATTGTCGCCTACCGTCTCATAGGTAAATTCCGCCGGATTTTCCGGCATTTTTATCGGAGAAAACAAATCTTTTATTTTCATTTCCACCGAATCAACATTGATATCGCCCACCACAATAATGCCTTGCAAATCCGGACGATACCATTTCTCATAATAATCGCGAAGCACTTGCGGCTTAAAATTGTCAATAATATCAATGTCGCCTATCACGTTATGTGTGGCATATTTTGTATTCGGATACAACTCCGGAGCATGGCGATCCAATACGCGAGAAATTGCATTGTTTCCGATTCTCCATTCTTCATGTATGACGCCTCTCTCCTTCTCTATTTCTTCATCGGCAAGCGTCAATGCATCTGCCCAATCATGAAGAATCAGCAAACAAGAATCGACAACCTCCCGATTCGCAACCGGCACATTCATAATGTCATAAACTGTCTGATCCGTACCTGTATGCGCATTCAAATTCATGCCAAATTTAACACCCTTCGACTCCAACCACGTCAGAAGTTGCTTGTCGGGAAAATTCTTCGTTCCGTTGAAACACATGTGCTCCAAGAAATGGGCCAATCCATTTTGGTCTTCATTTTCTTGTACAGCACCAACCTTTTGGGCGATATGGAAATCCGCTTGCCCTTTCGGATTTTCATTATGTCGGATATAGTAAGTCAATCCGTTGGGTAATTTCCCAATCCTCACAGCAGAATCTGTCAATTCTTGCAACATGGGAGATACATTTTGGGCATATACGCCAAAAGAAATCGACAGCAATCCCGCTATTATTAATTTCTTCAAACTCATCTTCATTATATTTTTATTTTTACCTAAGTAACATTTTAATCAATCTCGAATCCTCTACTTCCGCAATGACTCCAAATAATTCTTTATTTCTGCTGCCGTTGCTTCCACTGTAAACCCAAATTTGTCTTCCAACACTTTATAAGGAGCCGAATATCCAAAATGAGTTATTCCTGAAATATAGCCATCGGTACCCACTACTCGCAATAAAGTAGACGGAATTCCCGAAGTTTTGCCAAATACCGGCACACCTTTTGGTATCAATGAATTTCTATATCCCTCTGATTGATCCATAAACAACCCGATTGCAGGGACAGATATGACACGTGATTTTATGTTTTCTTGCCGCAAAATCTCTGCTGCTTTAATAAGCAAAAGCACGTCAGAACCATTGCCGACAAGAACGACATCCGGATTTTCGCATTCCGTCACAGCATATCCGCCTCGTTCCATCTGCAAGGCTTCATCATATCGATCGCCATGCATTGCAGGAATATCCTCGACATCTTGGCGCGTAAGAATCAATCCTGTCGGCGCGTCCACATTTTCCATCGCCATTTTCCATGCGATGGTTGTTTCTGCGCTATCTGCCGGCCTAATCACCAACATACTGTTTCTTCCACTATGATTCTTCATTTCTTCCAACAAGCGTATTTGCGCTTCTTGCTCGACAGGCTGATGCGTCGGGCCATCCTCGCCTACACGGAATGAATCATGCGACCAAACGAATTTCACGGGCAACTCCATCAACGCCGACATTCGAATCGCCGGCTTCATGTAGTCTGAAAACACGAAGAATGTTCCACATGCACATTGCAATCCGCCATGTAAAGCAATGCCATTCATAATCGTGGCCATCGTCAATTCCGCAACGCCGGCTTGTAAAAACGCTCCGCTTAAATTTTCGGGCGACATGAATGTTCCGCATTTCTTCACGAAAGATTCAGTCTTGTCGCTATTCGACAAGTCTGCCGACGATACAATCATATTTTTTATTTGCTCGCCAAACAACGTCAGCACATCGGCAGAGGCCGTTCGTGTTGCCACATTCGGTTTGTGCTGTATACTTTTATAATCAATTGCAGGAATCTTCCCATCAATCCACGATTGCAATTCTGCCGCCTTTTCCGGATTTTCGCTTGCCCACCGGCAATATGCAGCTTTCCGTTCCTTTGCTATTTCGACAAGCTCGGCTCGACGCTTGTCGTAAAGTGCACGTGTTTCGTCAAACACCTTCCATGGATCGTTCGGATCTCCTCCAAGATTTTCCACTGTTCTTTCATAGCTGGCGCCGGATTTGCTCAATGGATTCCCATGCGTGCTGCATTTAAATTCAAAATTATTGCCATCCGCATCCACGCATCCTTTGCCCATTACGGTATTTCCAATAATCAGCGTTGGACGGCGTTGTTCCGTTTGAGCCTCCGCCAATGCATCGCATATCTGCACGGGATCATTGCCATCGATCTCGATCACATTCCAATTCCATGCACGGTATTTCGCAGCTGTATCCTCCGACGACACGGCGTCAACCATTGTCGCAAGCTGGACCTTGTTGCTGTCATAAAACATAATCAAATTGCTCAATCCCAAAAAGCCGGCTATGCGTCCTGCTCCTTGAGATATTTCTTCTTGGATTCCGCCATCGGAAATCAATGCATAAGTTTTATGCGCTACCACTTCTCCAAAATGCGCGGCAATAAATCGTTCTGCAATCGCAGCGCCTACTGCCATCACATGTCCCTGCCCAAGAGGTCCAGAGCCATTTTCGACACCACGCGAGAAATCCACCTCCGGATGTCCGGGCGTCGCACTTTTCCATTGACGGAATTTCTTCAAATCGTCAATTGTGTACTTGCCACACATGGCCAATACTGCATACAACAGCGGCGACATGTGACCAGGATCTAAGAAAAAGCGATCGCGAGCGAACCATTGGGCATCGTCCGGATCATAAACTATGAATTGGGAATATAATGCATTCAGAAAATCTGTTCCGCTCATAGAGCCTCCCGGATGCCCTGATTTAGCGGTTTCAACCATTGTTGCTTCTATGATTCTAAGGTTGTCGGCAGCCTTTTTCATTTGGGTTACATCCATGTCTGTTGATTTTATAAGTGAGAATTCTACTTATGCAAAAATACGAATAATGTTTTATCCACAGAAGCAATATCTCAAAAAACAAGACATGAAATTGAGAACGCGAAAGCACTACATTATGAGTCGGTCGCGCAATATCGATTTTAGCAAGGCTATGACATTTTCTCGTTGCGATTCTGATTCAAAAACAGACGACGGGACAAGCAAAAAAACATCCCTTTTTCCGCAAAAATAGAATCTAAACGAGCGAGAGGCCACAACACAACGATCCGCCATATCCCACGAATATGCTTTTTCGCCTATCGTTTCCCCATCATCATCCAAATATATTCGCTTAATTATATTTTCGTCAATCCAAATTTTTCCTTTTCGGATGGAAGCAATACATTCTTCGCTAAACGCATAAAAATAGTAAACAAAGCCAAGAAGCATTGGGATTATTATGAATATGGCAATGGGGCAGGACCGTATCAGACTCTGCTTCCAGGATTTGAAAGAACCTGCTATGTGGGGGTTAAGTATACCTTTTGAGCAGGATAAGGAGTAGATTATGTTTTCATCTGTACTGACCTGGTTTATTAAGGGAGGTCCTTGCATGTGGCCTCTTCTGTTGTGTTCCGTTCTGTCTATTTCCATAGCACTGGAAAGGGCTATGTATTATCGGAAAGTCATTTCACCGTCAGCTTTCCTGGAAAAGTATACAGCACTGCTGAACCAGGGCAGGGGAGAGGAAGCGGCCAGTCTGGCCGGTAAGACGTCAGGGTTTGCAGCCGAGGTGACCCGTTCACTTCCTGAAGCGGAATTGGCAGATAAGGATATGGTGGAAACTGTGGTGTATGCCCAGGCGGACCGGTTCATACGCTCTCTGTATGCGCATCTGAATTTTCTGTCCCTCATTATCGGATTGTCTCCTATGTTGGGGCTTCTGGGGACAGTGACCGGTATGATGGGGGCATTTGGTGCTATGGGTGAAAATCTGGGAAACACGGTGGGAATTACAGCAGGGCTGGCAGAAGCCCTTA
>OIXG01000088.1_pt1 | contig 109238 bp, 85 predicted proteins | sample 1587731 | NCBI WGS metagenome assembly OIXG01 (sample SAMEA3888908, study PRJEB22519) | human gut metagenome | biome: human gut; feature: human-associated habitat; material: faeces | place: Denmark | collected 2010 | reverse complement strand
TTGCATTGCGCTCAACTTGCACTATCTTTGCAGTCGCATGGGACGGATTCTTGCAATCGATTATGGGCGCAAACGTTCGGGAGTGGCTGCTACCGACACGTTGAAAATAGCGGCAAACGGACTTGCCACTGTGCCGTCGCACAAGCTAATCGACTTCATCATTAACTACATGGCTAACGAACCGGTAGAAAAAATTGTGGTCGGCCTGCCGAAACAAATGAACAATCAACCGTCGGAAAGCATGAAATATATCACGCCGTTTGTCAACCGCTTGCGAAAATTGATGCCCGACACGCCCGTGGAAATGTTCGATGAGCGCTTCACGTCGGTACTCGCCCACAAGGCGATGATCGACGGCGGAATGAAAAAAATGGCACGTCGCGACAAATCGATTGTCGACGAAATATCCGCCACCATCATTTTAAATGACTATTTGGAAAGCAGACAAATGAAATTATGATACTACCGATTTATTTATACGGACAGCCTGTGCTCCGACAGACTGCCGAAGACGTAACGCCCGATTATCCCAACTTGAAGCAGTTGGTGGAAAATATGTACGAGACAATGTACGAATCGGACGGCGTGGGTCTTGCCGCGCCCCAAATCGGCTTGTCGATCCGCTTGATCGTAATTGATGCCGACGTGCTTAAAGACACTTACCCTGAATTGGCCGGCGTGAAACTTACACTTGTCAATCCCGAACTCGACATATTGGAAGACGGCGGTCCGCGCGTTTCGCGTTCGGAAGGCTGCCTCAGCCTCCCCGGATTGAGCGAATCCGTGTCGCGGTTCGAAAAAGTGCGGCTCAATTGGCTCGACACCGATTTCGTGGAACACGAAGAGGTGTTCGAAGGCTTCCTTGCCCGCATCATTCAGCACGAATACGACCATTTGGACGGCATTCTCTACATTGATCGCATTTCGCCTATCCGCAAGCAATTGATCCGTGGAAAATTAAATAACATCGTGCGCGGAAAAATCGATTGCGACTATAAAGTGAAAGAATTTCGCAAACATTAAAAACACATAAAACTTGCTATCATGGCCGACGACAAGAAAGTGATATTTTCAATGGTGGGCGTCAGCAAAATCTACCCGCCACAAAAACAAGTGTTGAAAGACATATACCTGTCGTTTTTCTACGGTGCAAAAATCGGCATCATCGGTTTGAACGGCGCCGGGAAATCAACACTGCTGAAAATCATTGCCGGCATCGACACGCAATATCAAGGCAATGTGGTATTTTCCCCGGGCTATTCCGTGGGCTATCTGGAACAAGATCCCAAACTCGACCCGAGCAAAACGGTAAAGGAAATCGTGCAAGAAGGCGTTCAGCCGGTGCTCGACCTATTAGCGGAATTCGACAAAGTGAATGAAAGTTTCGGCGATCCGGATGTGCTCGAAGATCCCGACAAAATGGACAAACTCATCAACCGGCAAGCCGAATTGCAAGACAAGCTCGACGCTGCCGATGCATGGAATATCGACAACAAACTCGAACGCGCCATGGACGCGCTGCGTTGTCCGCCGGAAAATCAAAACGTGGCGACACTGTCGGGAGGTGAACGCCGCCGCGTGGCATTGTGCCGGCTTCTGCTGCAGAACCCCGACATTTTGCTGCTCGACGAACCGACCAACCACCTCGACGCCGAATCGATCGACTGGCTGGAACAACACTTGCAACAATACAAAGGCACCGTGATTGCCATCACCCACGACCGCTATTTCCTCGACCATGTTGCTGGATGGATTTTGGAACTCGACCGCGGCGAAGGAATCCCATGGAAAGGCAATTACAGCTCTTGGCTTGAACAAAAAACCAAGCGCATGGAGCAAGAGGAAAAGCAAGCGAGCAAACGCCGGAAAACGTTGGAACGAGAATTGGAATGGATTCGCATGGCGCCGAAAGCACGCCACGCCAAAGGGAAAGCCCGACTGTCGAGCTACGACCGCCTTCTCAACGAAGACCAAAAAGAACGAGAAGAAAAATTGGAAATCTTCATCCCGAACGGACCGCGTTTGGGCAACAAGGTGATAGAAGCGCAACATGTGGCAAAGGCTTATGGCGACAAGGTGCTGTTCGATGATCTCAACTTCATGCTCCCGCCCAATGGCATTGTCGGCGTAATCGGACCGAACGGTGCAGGAAAGACCACACTGTTCAAACTCATCATGGGCCTTGAAAAAGCCGACAAAGGCATATTCGAAGTCGGAGAAACCGTAAAAATCGCATACGTCGACCAAACACATAAAGACTTAGACCCTGAAAAGACTGTCTACCAAGTAGTTTCAGGTGGAACGGAATTGTTCCGCATGGGAGGTCGCGATGTCAATGCCCGTGCATACTTGTCGAAATTCAATTTTGCCGGTGCCGACCAAGAAAAGAAAATCGGAATGCTTTCCGGTGGCGAACGCAATCGGTTGCATCTTGCGATGGCTCTGAAAGAAGAAGGCAACGTGCTCCTGCTCGACGAACCGACCAACGACATTGACGTGAACACACTCCGTGCGCTCGAAGAAGGTCTGGAGAATTTTGCCGGATGCGCCGTCGTCATTTCGCACGACCGTTGGTTTCTCGACCGTATTTGCACGCACATCCTTGCTTTTGAAGGCGACAGCCAAGTGTTTTTTTATGAAGGTTCATACACCGAATACGAAGAAAACAAACGTGCCCGCATGGGCGACGTCGAGCCGCATCGCATCCGTTATCGCAAACTCATAAAATAAGCACCGCCGATGTAAACGAAAAGCCGTGTCTTGCAAATAACAAAACACGGCTTTTGCTTTCGCCCTGTCGCTTATTCCCAATATCTTTCCATATATTTCCGATACAGTTTCACAGAAAAACTCAACAAATCTTGCTTCGGCACAATCACCGGCATCGGTTCCGTAGAAGCGACCCATGCCGATTCAAACGCTGCCAGTTGTTCGCGCAACTGCTCTTCATCGAGCGGAGTTCCTGCCTCGCAAGACTTTTCCAATGCGTCGAAATAAATTTCCCAACGTCCGGCATAATATGAACCGAACAATCCCGACCACGCCCGCGCGGCATAATCGTTAAGCGACCCGCCCCACGTCGTAATCAAATTTCGCGCATTCCGCTCGTAATAATCTTTCAATTCTTTCGTCTCTCCGTATGCTCGGGCATCGCGCAGCCAAACACCGACACCGCAACGCGGATGATAGGCGGTCAATGTGTCCAAATCGGCAAGCATTCCGCGCATGGCATCAGCCGTGCGGCGCATCTGCGGCAAATCTTTCCGCAAATAAGCAGAATCCAACTCTGCTTTCAATCGTCCATAAAGATTGCCTATTGCTTGCCGCCCGACGCAAACCAAATCAGCCCGTATAGCCTCCCTTTCTGTATTCGGAGCATCAAGCAACCAATACCACGCTTCCGCAAGACGGGAATTGTCGTAGTTGATCCGCGTGCGATAGTCTTCGCTTCGCCCGAAAATAGGTTTGAAACATGACAAAAGACCGAGCGTGCGCGGGATTTGCACATAAACATCGTCAAACAATATTTTCCATGCTTCCCTCACCTCCAACGATGCCTCCCCCGAATGGCAATCGGCAAAATTTTCAATCCATTTTTCGTCGGGAAGCGCATTACTCCATGCTTTCGAAAAAATATATTCATACGGGAACTGCACCACGTCGAGACCTTCAAGCGTTGAGCCAATGCCTATCAAATTGTCGCCGCCATCTTCCAACGCGGCTTCAAGACGCGCGCCGCTTGCTTTGACGGGTCCGGTGAGCGACGTGTTTCCTCCGAAGTTTCCAAGATAGCACCATATATACGGCTGTCCATGGAATCGTTCTGTCTTTCTCCACAATTCCACATTCTCGCAATGATAATCCAAAAGCGTCATCTTGCCGGCATCTACGCCCGACAAAAAGGCCTCAATGCGCGGAGCGGTCCAATATTTCCGATCATGGTAGAACATCCACGACATTTGCACCCATTCTGCCTCCGGATCGAAATCGGCAATCGTTCGATAAATATTGTGCGAAATATCTTTCAAATAGTCAGGCTCCCAACTCGGCGGATCAACCTCGTTGAAAGGATCGACGCCATACACATGATCCGTCCCGAACATGCGCGTTTGCTCTGCGAGATAAAGCCGCTGCACGACTGCAAACAACGAATCTTCCGGATTCAAGAAATGGCATCGATAGCGATCGTCGAATCCGGCCCATTTGCCCAAATATTTAATGTCGGCTTCCGGATAAAGACGTTGCAGCTGTGACGGCACATGCCCTGAAAATGCCGGAAGCACAGGACGCATTCCGAAGGCCCGTTCCCTTTCCAATATCTGATTTTGCAATTGCGCTTGCTTCTGCAACCATTCCATCGGCAACGGTCCATTCCACGAATCAATGTTAGCCATCCGATGCCACGGCAGATAGACAGGACCGGTAAAATAATCTCTGATTTCCGAATCCGACAACCCTAACGTTCGCCACACGTTGTACCACACTGTCTCCTGTCCCGTTATCGCCAAAGGCATGTTTATGCCGTTCAAAGCCATCCAATCGATCATTCGCTCCCATTCCGTCCAATCCCAAAACGGCATCGAATATCCAAACGTGCAATAATTAAGGAAAAACCTCCGCTCCACACGCGCAAAAGCATATTCTTTCTTTGGCACAGCGGGCAAAGTGTCGGGCATCGCTACCGGATTTTCCGCATACCACGATACCGACGTGCGGCAATGACGCGTCAGATACGCATTCAGCCCGACAGCCATGCTGCCGGCCGTATTGCCGGAAATGACAATTTTATCGCCTTGGCTTTCAATCGAGAAACAATCTCGGCCATTGTCGTTCGGAATTAGCCGAAATTCAAAATGGTTAGCATAATCCGGCAACAATCGCACGACCATGCTTTTGGCAGCTTCCACTTCACCGTTTGCATAAACGGCGCTCCCATACAACGATAAAATCGACAAGATAAACGCAAATACCCTTTTCATCCTTTCAATCTTTTTACATTCACGCGAACAAAAATACAATATTCGTCCAAAATATTTCATCTCCCGGCAGAAAATAGCCTGCCGGAAGCCTTTTTTAGAAAAATCGACAAAGCCTTTTTTCTTCCCTCGGGTTATATTAATTTTGCACACGATACACATTATAGGTTTATATGGACATATCAGTTATCGTTCCTTTATACAACGAAGCAGAATCTTTGCCCGAACTTGAAGCATGGATCGAACGCGTGATGAATGAAAATCATTTTTCATACGAAATTATTTTCATCAACGACGGATCGACCGACAATTCATGGCAAATAATAAACAATCTGCACGCTAAAAACCCCTGCGTGAAAGGCGTGTGCTTCCGTAGGAATTATGGCAAATCGCCGGCATTGAACGTGGGATTCGAACGCGCCGAAGGAGATGTTGTCATCACAATGGATGCCGACCTCCAAGACAGCCCCGACGAAATACCCGAACTCTACCGCATGATCGTTTCCGACGGATACGACCTCGTTTCCGGCTGGAAGCAAAAACGCTACGACCCGCTGTCGAAAACCATCCCTACCAAGTTGTTCAACGCCACGGCTCGCAAAGTGAGCGGAATAAAAAACCTCCACGATTTCAATTGCGGGCTGAAAGCCTATCGAAAAGATGTCGTGAAAAATATAGAGGTCTACGGCGAAATGCACCGCTATATCCCCTATTTGGCTAAAAATGCCGGATTCGCGCGCATTGGAGAAAAAGTGGTCCACCATCAAGCCCGCAAATATGGCAAAACAAAATTTGGCATCAACCGTTTCGTAAATGGCTATCTCGATTTGATAAGCCTGTGGTTCATTTCCAAATTTGGAGGCAAGCCGATGCATATTTTCGGATTCCTCGGCTCGCTGATGTTTCTTATCGGATTCATAGCCGCAATCGTCGTCGGGTCGGCGAAACTCTATGCCATGTACAACGGCATGGATTACCGTCTCGTCACCGATTCTCCCTATTTCTACATTGCATTGACAATGATGTTGCTCGGCTCCCAATTCTTCCTTGCCGGATTTATCGGCGAATTGATTGCCAGAAATGCAGAAGGCAGAAACAACTACCAAATTCGGGAAGAGCTTCAATGACGACATGGCTTCGCGACATATCGGCGGTTGCCACCGCACTGTTGCTTTTCTGTATTGCCGCCTGCGACAATGAAGGATGCGAAGGCAATCAAAGCAGCCTGCCACTGGCCGGATTCTATTCGTCGGCAACGAAAGATGCCATCGGCATCGACTCGCTCACCGTCTACGGCGTGGGAGTGCCCGGCGATTCTGCCATCATACGCAACCGCTCGACTGTGACCCAAGTCTATTTGCCTTTTGACGTCGATGCAGCATCGTCGCGATTCGTTTTTCGATACGAGCAAAAAGCATTCGCCGATTTGGACATCACAGACACGATTACCGTGGCCTACGAAAGTCGCCCATATTTCCACTCGAAAGACTGCGGAGCAATGTATGTGTTCGACATCCAGTCAATCGAAACATCGCATTACTTGATAGATTCCGTACGTGTTTTGACCCCGACTATCGACAACACCAACAGCGAAAACATCCGAATCTATTTCCGGACAGAGGAGGCCGATGAGGAATGAAATCGCTCGCTTCCACATCTTTGTTTGCTGCCATCGGGATTTTTTTGCTAATCGACATGGTTTCTGCGCAAAGGCGTGTCACGCCCATCAACTCAGCCGACGAACTGAAAATCATAAACGACAAAGAGTTGCAAGAAATCAAACGGCAAAATGAAGCCAAATTCATGCGCACAGACTCGCTTACGCTCGACTCTCTGCGGCGCGACTCCATCGAAAAGGCCAAAAACACCGTATATCGTCCCACTCTGATGTCGGCAACAGCCGGAATCAATTTCTGGGATCCGCTCATGAGAGCTTTCGGGCAAACTTACGGAGGCGGCGACATTTGGTTTGCAATAAACCTAAAAAACAGATTTATTCCCATTGTAGAACTCGGCGTCGGGCAAGCCAACAGCACCCCCGACGGTGGAAACTTCACATACAAAAACAAACTCGCTTTTTACGGCAAAATCGGAATGAACTACAATTTCATGGCAACAAAAGACCCCAAATACCAACTATATGCGGGAATCCGATTTGCCGGAACGTCGTTTCATTACGACATTACCGACATCACCGTCGACAATGGCTACTGGCACGACTCTCCTTCGCGTTTTGAAATCGTCGACCAGCATTCTTCTGCCATTTGGGGAGAATTTGTGTTGGGCATACAAGTGGAAATTGTCAAAAACTTTTCATTGGGTTGGGCCGTGCGCTACAATTTCCCGTTCTCAATAAAAGACACTCCCAATTCGCGCCCATGGTATATCCCGGGATATGGCACACGCGACAATCCTTTGAACATAAGCCTTTCTGCATCCTACACGCTGCCTTTCCACAAAGAAGAACCTCGCGATGCAAACGCACTCTCGCAACCGCCCGAAATACACATTCAGCCGCAAGATTCCGACAGCATCGTCGTGCCGGAACGCCCGCAACGCGTCGTGACGCCCCAACCGGCCGAACTTCCGGACAGTCTTTGAGTCGCTCATTTTTGCACGCAAAACACGATATGCGGCATTTCGACGCCCCGATAATGTTTGACCACCTTGTCTATCGGCCGCATTCCATTGCGCAATGCCACATTTTGCGATGCTACATTCGTATCTCGAATAATTGAATATAGCGCATCAAAATGCAATACATGAAATCCATATTCCTTGCAAGCCGCAGCCGCTTCCGTAGCATATCCCTTATGCCAATGGCGAAAAGCAAATAAATACCCTATCTCAGGCACCAAGCCCGTTTTGTATGGCTGCATAGTAATGCCGCATTGCCCTATCATTTCGCCCGTTTCTTTCAACGTCGCTGCCCAAAGCCCAAAACCAAACATTTCATACCGTTGAAGTTGCCTTTCCAGCCACATGGCTGTTTCTTCATCATTAAATGCGCCATTGTAAGCATACATCACCCTCTCATCTTGTATAATGGCAGACAATGCATCAATATCGGAAAGACGCATTTTTCTCAATAGCAACCTTGGTGTTTCCAAAACAAACGGCTCTTTTTCCATAACGATTAAAAAACAAAGATAATATGTTTGAGTGATTACACAACCATGCACATAAAAACGCAAGTAATCAAAAAAAACATCCGCCCCTGCACAAAAAAATCAAAGCCGGCGAATTGTTGCCGGCTTTGATTCGTTTCTATTCGCTTATCTGTCAGCGAGTGGCGGAATCTATTTCTTTCAGCAATTCTTCCACCGCCGCTTTCAATTGCGCGTCCTCGCCATTGACAATCTCTTCCGGCGTGTTCAGCACATAAACATCCGGCTCCAATTGCGTATTTTCCAAATAATTGCCATCGGCTGTGCGATAACCAATCACCGGAGTGCCAAACACCAATTCCGGATCTTGCAAAGTTTCCCACGAAACACTTGTCATCGTGCCGGGGACAGGCGCACCGACCAATTTTCCAAGACCCATGTGCTTATAAACCCATGGCGTACCGTGGGCATTCGAATAGTTGGCTTCACACTGCACCATAATTGAAGGTTTGTTCCAGCGACGGCTCGGCATGTCGCACGTTTCACGTCCGCGATGCACTTGCGTCAAATATTTTTCGCCGCTAAACAACACTTCCACGTCTTCATGCAAACGTCCGCCGCCATTGAAACGCGTATCTATGACAATGCCTTCGCACTTGTTATATTTACCGAGCACATCGGAATATATCGTGCGGAAACTTTCATCGTCCATCGATTCCAAATGCACGTACCCCAAGCGGCCGCCCGACCAACGCTTCACGTCTTCGGCACGCTGTTTCACCCAACGCTTATACAGCAAAGCGCTGCATGCGCGGGAAGAAATCGGCTTAACCACTTCGTCCCACTGTTTTCCGCTCGACGGATCACGGAACGACACCAATGTTTTTTCTCCGGCAAGTCCTTCGAGATAAGAATAGAAATCGGAATTTGCCAAAATTTCACGTCCGTTGATTTTCTCCACGATGATGCCTTCTTTTGCATCGGTCGTTGCCCTGTCGAACGGACCGCCTTCAATGATTTCCGCAATGCGCATCCCATTACCGGAATAGCTCAAATCAAACAACAATCCAAGATTTGCCGTCGATTCTCCCGAACCGCTCTTATAGTAACGGCCGCCGGTATGCGACACGTTCAACTCGCCCAGCATTTCGCTCAACATTTCTGCAAAATCTGCATTGTTGCCGATATGCGGCAAGAATTTACGATAAGCAGCCGTCATCTTCTGCCAATCCACGCCATGCATGTCTGTGCGATAGAAATGGCGCGCTTCTTGACGGCACACATGGTCGAACATGTATTCGCGTTCTTTCGCCAAATCCATCTTCATTTCCGCACTATATGAAATCGGCTCCAACGTGCTTCCCACCACCGACATTTTCTGCATCGTCCGTCCGCCAAGTATGAACAAATTGTCGGCTTCCTTGTCGGTTTGCAGGCTTGCCCAGCCGGTATTCAGTTTTTTCAAAAGAGAGGTGCTATGCTCGCGCAAATCCAATTCCCAAAGGTCGTAGCCTTCTTCAAAGGCAGAAAGGTAGTACAGGCTTTCGCCATCGTTGGCTATCACAGCATCGGCAATATCAGATGAATTGGGAGTGACACGCACGATTCTGTCTTCTATGCCGTCTAATTCAACAACAATGATCGAATCATTTTCTTCCTTTGTGTCCGACTTCTTGTCGTCCGATTTCTCTTCCTCGGATTTGTCCTTCTCTTGCTCTTTTTCAAGGTCTTTCAAAAGTTCGTAATCCTCTTTGTTCAATCGATATTTGTCGTAAGCGTCTTTATTCATGAATGCCAGCATCACATCGTTGAGCGAACCCCACGACCCATGGCTTCGCATTCCGTAACGATCGGACAAGAACAGCACGGCATTGCCATCGAGCACCCAACGCGGTTGCATGTTGAAATATCCGCTGCCTGTCAGATTGACGGGCTTGCTCTTGCCGTCGGCAGCCACAATTGCGACATCGGAATACGGATCATGCCCATTGCCTATTACTTCAAGCACAAACCATTTCCCGTCGGGCGACCATTCATAATTAAATCCGCCATAAAACCATTCCGACCCATCGGTGATCTGTCGCACCGCCTTCGACTCCAAATCGACAACCATCAAGCGGCATTCATTTTCAATGTAAGCAAGTTCTTTTCCATCGGGAGAAAATTGAGGATGCTCCCTGTCGATCTTGGCATCGCCCAATACGGCTTCCTCCTCTATCAACGTAGCATTCGGGAAATTCAAATCTTCCTTGCGTTGGATTTTTGCCACATAAATATTCCAATAGCCGTCGCGCTCGCTCGCATAAGCGAGAGTGCGATTGTCGGGGCCAAACACCACGTCGGATTCAGATTCGACAGTATTCGTGATTTGTTTTGTGGTGCCATATTCGACAGAAGTGACAAACACATTGCCGCGCACTACGAATGCCACCTGTTCGCCATCCGGAGAAACGCCGGCCGATGTAGCGCCGGATGTGAAACGAAGTTTGGCCGGCAAATCCATGTCGTCGCGAACCACGTCGATATGCAATCGTGACGCTTTTCCGCCCTGCCGTTGCGTGTAAATGGCGCCATCATAAGCATAACACATTGTTCCATCGTTCGAAACCGATAAGAAACGAACCGGATGGGTGGAAAATGCAGAAAGACGCGTTGCCGAAGAAGGCGAATCCAATGGAAACGAATAAACATTCATCGAGCCGCCGTCGCGCTCGCTCAAAAAATAAACAGTCTTTCCATCGGCTGAAAACACAGGATTCCGGTCCTCACCGGCTCTGCCGGTCAAATTGACATGCTTGCCGGTCGCCGCGTCGTACAGCCAAATGTCGCGCGTCACCGACGACGTATGGTGTTTGCGCCATTCATCCTCGAAGCCTTTCCGGTCTTGATAAAGAAATCGTTGTCCGTCGGGCGCGAACGATACCATTTCGGCAGGCGTGCCAAGCACTTGCTCCGTTCTTCCCCCGCCAATTGGCACACGATACAGTTCCGTCATCGACGATGTTGGGAAAAGCGCACTGGAAGCAGGATCCTGAATGCTTGCCGAAAAATAGACATACACGCCGTCGGGCGAAATTGCGCTTGGCGTTTCCGCAGCCGAATTAAACGTAAGACGCGTTGCGGCCCCGCCGCTTGCCGACATCACAAACACGTCGGCATTGCCATAACGATCGCTCGCAAATGCAATCTTTTTCCCATCGGGCGACCACACCGGCGACGACTCGTAAGAATCGTGCGTCGTCAGCCGCACAGCCTTGCCGCCATTCGACGAAACTCTGTAAATATCTCCCTTATAGCAAAATGCCACTTGCGTCCCGTCGGGGGAAATCCTCACGTCGCGCATCCACAACGGCTCTTCTGCCGAAGCTGTCATCGACACACCGCACAAAGCGATGCCGAACAATAATTTTTTCATATCAATTTCATTTTAATATTAAATTTTCGTTTTAATCGGAAGCCGCTCCCAAATACAGCGCGGAATCAATCGCCAAAGCGCAGTGACGATGCCATAACGCCAATCGACTACGACTGTTCGCCGCTGTCGTTCCAACGCCCGCACGATGAGATGCGCCACATGGTCCGGCTTCATCAAAAGCGGATAGCTGCCACCGTTCAACAATGCCGTGTCGACAAATCCGGGGCGAATATCCGTGAATTTAATGCCAAAGCCATTGGTATTGGACAATTGGGCAAGGCTCTGAATATATGTGTTTTGGTAACGTTTCGTGGCAGAATAAGCCGGAGCCGCTCCCAAACCGCGCGTGCCGGCTATTGAAGTCACCGCCGCAATATGCCCTCCGCCTCTTGCTTTGAAATAGTTGAAGGCGGCATCAATCATTCGCGTGAATCCGACCACATTCGTTGCCGTCGTTTGCAACTCCTTTTCGGCATCCAATTGCTGATTCTGAGTGCCAATGCCCGAACATAGCAATATCAAATCCGCTCCGCCAAGCCGTTCCGCCAAACCGGCCAAACGCTCGCCGGCATCTTCTGCCGTTACGTCGAGCGGAGCATATATCACCCGTCCGCCTTTCGACGAAGCAAAATCGGCAAGCAAATTTTCGCGCCGGCCTGCTATCGCAATGTCCACGCCTTTTTGCCACAGCAATTGCGCCACCGCCTTGCCAATTCCCGACGTAGCTCCCACAATCACAGCTTTCTTGATTCTGCATACTCCCATAATCAACAAAGAAAAAGCAAATCAAACACATGAAATGGCAGATTTGCTCTGATATACATATATATGCAAAGATACGACGATTGCCCGTAATTCAACAATCTATTCATGCCATTAATAATATTTAGCGTGCAACCTTGACAAACATGGCTCTTTTTAAAGAAATTTTAAACCAATATATTAATCTTTTTTAACTGTAAATATTTGCATTTATGCGCATCGTGTTTCAAAACCAATTTGTATATTTGCTTGTCTATAATACTCCACCGTCTAAAAAAACAGTCGCAATGAAAGATTTACTCCGGGCTATTTCGGTGATGACCTACATGGCGGGCATTTCAACAACACCGAAAGAGGAAAACTACGACACCGCCTCCGAAACGACAACCTGCGACATGCAACAAGTTGGCAAACAGTTAGGCCATTTGTTTTTCTCGACCGACTTCGACGACGAAGAGCGGCTGCTTCACTTTAACAACGAAATAAAACGCATAACCAAAACATACAAATCGTCCGACGAAATCAGAGCCATTTCCAACGCCTTCCTCAATGAAGTCGTAACACTCGAGAATATCGAATCAAACGCCATGCTTTTCTCAAAATTGACAATGGCGGCAATGCTCGCAGATGATTTTCCGACTGCCCGCGACATTGAAGCCATATTCTACCAAGTGGTAGAGAAGTGCAGGGCCGACAAAGGCGAGGAAGAAGCCGAACGCTTTCAAAAAATCTATGACTACTCCAATGCCGGCGCGTCTCTCGGATACGACTTCGCCACGGCAAAATACAGAAACGACATGCCTTTTGCCGACGCCATAGAAAAAAAAGCAATCCATTTCTATGAAAGCATAGGCGACGCATGCAATTTCAATTCCTGCTTCAAAGGCGCATATCTGCTATTCTCGGCCAACGCGTAAGTGCTTGTTAAATCAGTTGCGATGTGGATTCGCTCTCAAATTTGTATCTTTGAGCCATTAGAAACAACTTAAAGATTAATAAGGCATACCGTCATAATGTTGTGATTTGCTTTCAAATTTGTATCTTTGAGCCATTAGAAACAACTATATAAAAGAGGAAGAGCGACAAGGCTGTGTTGTGATTTGCTTTCAAATTTGTATCTTTGAGCCATTAGAAACAACTTAACATTTATCATAATGCCAGTTATGTTAGTTGTGATTTGCTTTCAAATTTGTATCTTTGAGCCATTAGAAACAACCTTGTCGCGGTCTTTGTCTATCCCCAAGTGGTTGTGATTTGCTTTCAAATTTGTATCTTTGAGCCATTAGAAACAACTTTCCGCCATGTCCGCGTCGCTAATGCCCGGTTGTGATTTGCTTTCAAATTTGTATCTTTGAGCCATTAGAAACAACTTGCCAAATTCAATATTCATTTCCATAATAGTTGTGATTTGCTTTCAAATTTGTATCTTTGAGCCATTAGAAACAACAATCCCATTTATCACCAGGAAAGGACAATTGTTGTGATTTGCTTTCAAATTTGTATCTTTGAGCCATTAGAAACAACGAATAGCCCTATTGTCCGCGAGGCGGCTTGTTGTGATTTGCTTTCAAATTTGTATCTTTGAGCCATTAGAAACAACAGAATCCATATCATTTCGTATTAGAATCCAGTTGTGATTTGCTTTCAAATTTGTATCTTTGAGCCATTAGAAACAACCGGGCGCACTTGGTATGTAAGGGCGTAGTATGTTGTGATTTGCTTTCAAATTTGTATCTTTGAGCCATTAGAAACAACATCAAGCTATGAACAATGACTTCGCAATGTGTTGTGATTTGCTTTCAAATTTGTATCTTTGAGCCATTAGAAACAACTTTTGACGAAGCTGGAGAATAGAGAATGAGTTGTGATTTGCTTTCAAATTTGTATCTTTGAGCCATTAGAAACAACTATTATAAACACTTCAAGATAATCGTTTTTTGTTGTGATTTGCTTTCAAATTTGTATCTTTGAGCCATTAGAAACAACCTGTTCAGTCATCAATGTATTCAAGTGATTGTTGTGATTTGCTTTCAAATTTGTATCTTTGAGCCATTAGAAACAACGCGTGCCGAGACGTTGCGCGAGGGCATGGCGTTGTGATTTGCTTTCAAATTTGTATCTTTGAGCCATTAGAAACAACGTGTTGCTCATTGTTCTGTTATTTTTATTGGTTGTGATTTGCTTTCAAATTTGTATCTTTGAGCCATTAGAAACAACAATATGCGTATAAAAAATTTGTATGAGGCTGTTGTGATTTGCTTTCAAATTTGTATCTTTGAGCCATTAGAAACAACCGCTGATAACGATACTGAACACGCATAGTGTTGTGATTTGCTTTCAAATTTGTATCTTTGAGCCATTAGAAACAACGGGCGTGGACCACGAAAGCGCCGAAGCCGGTTGTGATTTGCTTTCAAATTTGTATCTTTGAGCCATTAGAAACAACCGATGGATCTGATAGACAATTACCGTGGCGTTGTGATTTGCTTTCAAATTTGTATCTTTGAGCCATTAGAAACAACCAAAACGATATCTTTCTCTTCTCCTCGTCCGTTGTGATTTGCTTTCAAATTTGTATCTTTGAGCCATTAGAAACAACAGAAGAAAGATTTTTCATACTACCACTAAAGTTGTGATTTGCTTTCAAATTTGTATCTTTGAGCCATTAGAAACAACAATGTAAATGAAAAAGACAATGTTGCTTGCGTTGTGATTTGCTTTCAAATTTGTATCTTTGAGCCATTAGAAACAACTTCAAAACTGGAGGACAACCGGACGCAACGGTTGTGATTTGCTTTCAAATTTGTATCTTTGAGCCATTAGAAACAACCTGCCATACTTGTTCATCATAGACTTCGTGTTGTGATTTGCTTTCAAATTTGTATCTTTGAGCCATTAGAAACAACACCCGCGTTTGAAAATCGCGATCGCGACGTGTTGTGATTTGCTTTCAAATTTGTATCTTTGAGCCATTAGAAACAACTTAGCAGAAGCAACAGAAGCACCAAAATCCGTTGTGATTTGCTTTCAAATTTGTATCTTTGAGCCATTAGAAACAACATCCTTTGTATAATTACATCTCTGTAAGTCGTTGTGATTTGCTTTCAAATTTGTATCTTTGAGCCATTAGAAACAACCCTATCTTCACAGACGGGAGCATCAAATGTGTTGTGATTTGCTTTCAAATTTGTATCTTTGAGCCATTAGAAACAACCGCAGAAGTCTGTACGGGGACAGTCCGAGTGTTGTGATTTGCTTTCAAATTTGTATCTTTGAGCCATTAGAAACAACTCATTGGCTCGCTTTTGCTGAGCATTACCAGTTGTGATTTGCTTTCAAATTTGTATCTTTGAGCCATTAGAAACAACCAGGAGAGACATCCGTATTATCACGAGGCGTTGTGATTTGCTTTCAAATTTGTATCTTTGAGCCATTAGAAACAACTTTCAACTGCGAATAACGAGGAACATATCCGTTGTGATTTGCTTTCAAATTTGTATCTTTGAGCCATTAGAAACAACACTACCTGCAATTCCTGCACTACCTCCGTTGTTGTGATTTGCTTTCAAATTTGTATCTTTGAGCCATTAGAAACAACCCCGCTTGCCGAAATCACCCACAAGCGGAGGTTGTGATTTGCTTTCAAATTTGTATCTTTGAGCCATTAGAAACAACTCGTTGTAGTCTCCTTTGTCGACGGTGTCGGTTGTGATTTGCTTTCAAATTTGTATCTTTGAGCCATTAGAAACAACAGCAGGAGAGACATCCGTATTATCACGAGGGTTGTGATTTGCTTTCAAATTTGTATCTTTGAGCCATTAGAAACAACCTGCGCATCCGTCAATATTCCTTGCTTAACGTTGTGATTTGCTTTCAAATTTGTATCTTTGAGCCATTAGAAACAACGCCGAAACGGAATAGAATCCGTGTCAACCTGTTGTGATTTGCTTTCAAATTTGTATCTTTGAGCCATTAGAAACAACAAAAAAATACTTAATTATAAACAAACATGTTGTTGTGATTTGCTTTCAAATTTGTATCTTTGAGCCATTAGAAACAACCGCTGTCCATTATCCGCTGTATGTCTCGGTGTTGTGATTTGCTTTCAAATTTGTATCTTTGAGCCATTAGAAACAACAATCTTTCGGCATTGCGGAAATGCCCGTGTGTTGTGATTTGCTTTCAAATTTGTATCTTTGAGCCATTAGAAACAACTCCAATCATTGTCAACGAGTGCAACATCACGTTGTGATTTGCTTTCAAATTTGTATCTTTGAGCCATTAGAAACAACAGGATATCTATTTTATGCTACTAATCAAAAAGTTATAGCACAAATTAGAAAATAAAAAAATGGCAGATATGAAACGAGAAATCCCATCAAACAGATGGGATTTTCGTTTTAAAATAATTCTAATTGCTGCCACGAATTGACCTCCTCTCGTAAATGCTCTTTCTTGCCATAAAAAATCTCAATTTGAGCAAATTGTTTGTCAGTCACACTCATAATCCCCACTTTCCCCTTATCCGGAAGAAAAGACTTCACTCGTTTTATATGAACAGCTGCATTTTCACTACTTGCACAATGCCGCACATAAATAGAAAATTGAAACATTGCAAAACCATCCCTTTGTAAATTTTTACGAAACGCCACATAGGCCTTCTTTTCCTTTTTGGTTTCCGTAGGCAAATCAAAAAATACCATCACCCACATAATGCGATATTCACTAAAACGGCTATCCATTGTATTCCGGATAGATCACGCGACGAAGCTCTCCTGAGAAACATTTGTACAATGAGGCTGTCGTTTGCCCCACAGCAATCATCAACGGACTGCGCTTTCCCCCTATTCGCACGTCCAACGTCGGAATCGACAACAATTTGCTTTTCACTTCCTTGGACAATTCCACATCCTCCCCATACTGCTCACACAAACAAAACACAAGTTTATCGACAAATGGGCGATAAGGCTCCATAACATCATCTGCCAAACAGTAGGCATTGTACCGATTGTGATGATGTATTCCCAATGTCGGCAGCAATCCGCTTGCCACCAAACCTCGAGCCACCACCGCACGAAGAATGGCATATCCGTAATTCAATAAATTATTAGGAGCAACACCGTCTCTGCTTCTTGAAAAGCCATCGACGGTGGCAAACAATGTTTTCCAATAATACACGGCAGCCCGTGCTTCCATATTGTCCGAATCACCGCTTTTCACATTGTTCGCCCACACACGCATACAATTTACCTCTTCTCGTGTGCATTCTTCCAGCACTGATGCCTGATTACGTATTTTAGCTTGAACCGTTTGTTGCCAAAGCTGTTTTTTCAATGGAAGCGAAGCATCCAATTGCTGCCGAAATCGCTCATTTTGCGTTGTATTCCCACACAATGGCAACATCAGACCTACCGGCATACTGCGACGATCACAAGTAATTAATGCACAATTGTTTTCCAGCAAAGCATCGATCACCCCTGCCGTTATGGTTATTTGCTTGTTGTCGAGGACTACCACGCCTAAATCTTCTATAGGCTTCGAAGTCTCCGACATCCGTTTCGTATCTTCCGGAAGCGGCGACTTCTCTATTTCGGGCAATTTAATGACAAGCTGAGCATCACGCAGCGACAAATACGTAGGATTTCCAAAGTAGAGCGTTTTCTTAATCATAGCGTCAAGTTTTTATCAATAATATTGCCTAATCGGTCCACTTTGATCGGGATGCAAATTTCTTTTATCATTTCCCCTGTGAGAGCCCGTTCCATTTTATTTTGTTTTTCAAATTCGATGCCATCACGCAATACAGTTGCTACGTTTGCCTTAATAAAATGACATTGTGTATTTGTACAACTCACCATTTTATAAATCCGCTCTTTGTCAATAGGTTCAAAGACTTTGCCAGCTGCGCGTTCCGCTTCCGTAGGCACATAAGCCAGATCGTTGGGCGACAACACAAACTTAAGCCGATTTCCGGAAGAATCCATTTCAGGAACTGACGACAATCCATGCATTTGACGCTCAATAACATCTCGCAACGGCACAGTATCAAACACTCGTTTTCGCACGATTTCTCCCGTTTGCCCATCAACGCTTTCCGATTCATAAACGGCAAAAAACAAATTCGTTCCTTTTGCCGCTTCCACAAACTTCGCAATCTTTCCATTTCGCTTGCCTACAGGATATTTATTGGCTTGTTCGCAAATGCGCACTTTATAAATAGGCTGGTGCGGTTTGCCAAGATTCAATGCAACAAGGTTTGCATTCATCCGCTCTATTCCCTCCGGCGAGAATGCGACTTGGGGGTCGCCGCCATTGGCAGCCAAATGCCGCCGCAATATTTTTTGAATCCCTGTATCCGTTACTTTTCCTATCGACTCTTCTATCTTTTCTATTTTTGAAGCAGAAAAATCATTCAATGATTTACGCGATGCGAAAAAGCGGTCTTTTGTATCGCCAGTGAAACAATACACCCTTATTTTTTGCAAATTGACATCTTGCCAAGCATCCTTGTTTGTTTCAAAATATTTTTTGATGCCGGCATAATCGGCTCTCTCCTTAAGAAGGTCAAGCAACTTCCGTTTCAAATCTTTTTCCACGATAACTTTCGGATTTTCCATTGCTTTTTTCAATGTCGTCGTAGTTTCTTTGCGTATATTCACTTCACCATAAAATGTATCTTTATGCAATGGCTTTCGAACGGTCCATCCATTACCTTTCACTTGCTTCGATAAAACTTTCTTTCCGCTTTCATTATAATGCCAATAATAATTGGATGCTTTGCCAATTACACGAACATTTTGCTTGAAGCTGGCAATAACGCCGCTCAAAGCCGTATAAACATCTTGCGTAAACGTACTCCAAGGCTTGTCGACAAGATATTGATAATTCCCCTGTTCATCTGTCACTTGTTTGCTACACAGAATTTTCTGCAAATCTCGACGCGACACCTCCGCATTCCCTTTCGCCGATTCATTGTTTAAATAATTTATAATATTACGCGAAGCACAAGCTATGACTATGGCGTCCATCGCATGGTGTCGATGGTCTATACGTTTTTTATTGAACCCCTTTTGATACTCAAGCGGCATATACGGTATTAATTTCCCACTTTTGTTATACACCGTATAAGTGCTTCCATCTTTTGACAGTTCGTTCAAGCGCTCAAAACGTGGTAAAATAATTCTATTCCAAACATCGTTGATTCCCCAATCTTTTTTTAAACGATCGGTTACGCCCCCACTGCAAACTATCACATTCTTAGATATCGCTTCCAGTTCGCCATCCTCACGCACAATATTGGACAATAATGACTTAACCATTCTACTTATATAACGGCTATCATTCAATTGACGGTCGATAAAGTCATCCGGAATGTCTTCCATCAACAATTTTCTCATTTTTGCCCTGTTTTGGGAATAATTATCTTTCACAAACTGCTCATATTTCTCAACCGAGAATATTTCCACTTTGCTATTGCCTTCTCCTGTAATCACGATCTCGCCAGAACGGTTTTTGATAAACTCATACCCTGTCATCGCTCCTTTCAACTTATTCACCGCGCTTTCGCATATCACCTTATTGCTCAACGAATCGTCAAAATATCGTTTTCTTGGAATAACGTGTTCTATCTCATAAGCTGGCGTAAACAACTTTGCCAAAGGAATCCCTTCCCCAGTATAGGGAGAATGATAATGCTGCTCCAACCATAGTTTATACCTAACCACATCCGACTTTGTCGGACGTTTCTTGGCATCTTTCTCATTAAACTTTCGCAAAATATCGACCGGTACTCCTTTCGCATCCTCTGCCATGGCGCCTTCCTCATAAATACGAAGCTTTTCTTGCTGCATCGGAGAATAAGGATGAACATCTTCTATCTTCCATTCCGGATTATTCATAAACTCATAAAGCAACGACTTGATGCGCAAATTCGTATTTTCATTTTCCAGAATCCTTTTTGTCATAGCTGCCCGCCTGTCTGCCGGATTCTTCATTTCTCGCCCCAATTCGACGTGGATTTCGTCGATACGACCCACTTGTTTCCATATGTCACGGACCGTACGCAACGCTTCCATGATGACTTGTTCAACAATTGGGTTTCTCAACGAATGCTGTTTGAAAGATTTCAAATAACGATCGATATCTGAAGGCTCCTTCCACTGCTCAGCCGTATTTGGCTCTGAATGGCGACCATATACAAGATAACACGCTTTCCACAATGGGAAGCCGCAAAAATCCGCCACATCTTCCAAATGCCCAACTTTCTCACGCACACGTTCTGAAATCTGCGCATCATATTCCCCTGTTATAATTTTGGTGATCTTAACACGCGTACTTGAATCAATAGCCTCTTCTCGCCAATATTTGCCCATCCGCATCAACGGCAATAATTTCTTAATCGCTTTTGCAGAATATGCGCCATAACGTTTTTCAAATGGCGGGACACGAAGGAATGCTCCAACAAATGGCTCTACATCCAAATTATGTTTTCCCGCAAAAGCCTGCAACGCTTTTTTCAATTCGGTCAAGTCCGAGATTGAATACAATAAATGCCATAAAGATTCTTCTGTTTCTCCATTCAAAAACGATGATTTTACCCCTGCTTTTCCCAATCGTTCGATCAGCAGCGCATGAGTTGCATTGCAAGGATATGCCTTGTCTTCCACATAGTTCCATCGATATTCCGCACTTTTCAACCTCAAATGTTTCAAAAGCGCATTTTGCTTAATTTCTTTTTGCGAATTTAGCCATTCATATAATACGACATAATCACTTTCCGATTTAAGGAATTGACTCGTGACATCTGCATCTACCTCCAATTTTCCATTTACTTCTTTTTGACGTTGATAAATCCGCAAATTAGAAATAAATTGCCACAAACGGAATTCCTGATATAATGGGTGCGACCGCGCAATGCATTTCAACGGCACACGCTCTATTTTGCCAGCCTTTTTATAGACATGTGATTCGTAAGGACATTCATCAATCAACGACTTCTTGCTTTTCAACGGACGTTGATAAAATAAAATATCCTCCACTAATAAATCAGTAAAATCACACTGTTTATATAATAAATCTCGATGTGCAAGATTATTTGGATAAAGCGCATCGACACAAGCCTCATATAATTCTCTATCGTTTAACTCTGTATGAAATTCTTTTTGCTTTTCAAGTATTCGATTCAATTCGTCTTTATAATATTTCCTATCAATCGTACTTATCAATTTCGCTCGAATCTTTTGTTGTGGATTTTGCAACAAAGCATCATAGATATACGTGCCAACGGTTTTATGCGACTCTTCAATACCGCTTTCAGCTTTCTTTTTCAATAATTCCCAATCATCATCTTTAGGAGCTCGAAACGACCGTTTAATTTTCCCCGAATCATCTGTTTTTTCTTTTCCATCTTTTTCAAGTTCCGTCGTCACTATAAAACTTTTTGTTTTTCCAACCCAATCCGGAGATAAAACACTTGAATAATCAAACTCCCAACCATTTTCAAATGTAATTTTATAGAGAGACCGTTTGCCTTTTTTCTCTCCCGTATCTTCAACCGAAATAACTTTTAATTCATAATAGTCTTCACGTTTAGACTTGGACTGTTGATCTTCTTCAACACGCAATTGATAATAACCGCGTTTCTGATTAAAATGCAACAAAATCCACGCCAACTCTTCTTTTGTGATTTTTTGAGTCAGTGCCTTTTTACGTAAATAATAAATCGTCCAATCATATGGTATCCTTTTGCCGCTTGCTCGCAATTCCGGATTTTTTCCATAAAAATCTGACAACATTTCACTAAACGACTCTTGAAAAAGAAAACGATAGCAACCATCTTCTTTTACCCATGCTAATTTAGGCTCAGGATCAGAAATTATTTTCCCATACCTATCCAAACATTGAGCATAATGCTTTGGCAGAAAATTCATTAACGACAACACCCGAAGCAACCTTTCACGACGAAGCACTTTCCGTTGGAGAATTCTCCGCATAAGACGTCTTTCCGTCCTATTTTTAGTTTTTGAAACTGTTTTACCTGCATTAAAATCACCCAATGTCGCCGCATCCATCGGTATTATCCTACTTCCAAGAGAATTAATCTTAACCAATTTCTCTTTTCCATCTTCGTCTATAATAGCTTCTACGACTGCCCAGCCTACACTATTCGTTCCTAAGTCTAATCCCAATATATATCGCATATAAAAAACATTTGATTAATATCTTCAAAGATAAAAAATATTTTCTACTTTACCTAAAAAAATTTGTTATTCGTACTTTTATCATTATATTTGCAACAGAATTTGAAGCAAATCACAATAAGGTTTATTCCGTTGTGTAGACAATTAAGGCGGCATGCATTTTGCATGTCGTCTTCTCTTTTAAGAGACCTCAACAAAATCTTCTTTTCGAATCTCAACACCTCGGCAAGACATAATCAGTAAGATCGGTTGTTTCTCGATTGGCCTGCATTTCTCTTTCCAATAACACAAACGCGCTTCGACAATGCAAATACAAATCGTGAAAGCGCTTTGCATTGCAGCCAACTTTCATTACCTTTGCATTCGGATAATTGGTGCCGGCTACAATGACGTTTGAACCATTAGCAGAACGACTTCGCCCTAAAAGTTTAGAGGACTACATCGGACAAAAACATCTTGTCGGGAAAGATTGCGTCCTTCGGAAAATGATAGAATCAGGGCAAATTTCATCATTCATCCTATGGGGACCTCCCGGCGTAGGCAAAACGACGCTTGCCAAAATCATAGCCGCGCAAGTGCAAGCCCCGTTCTATACCTTGTCGGCAGTCCATTCCGGCGTAAAAGAAGTGCGCGACGTGCTTGCGCTGTGCAAAAGGGATGTTTCCGGCATGTTTTGCCATCACCGCCCCATCTTGTTTATCGACGAAATACATCGATTCAATAAGTCGCAACAAGACTCGCTGTTGGGCGCAGTGGAAATGGGCATCGTATCGCTCATAGGCGCCACGACGGAAAATCCGTCGTTTGAAATTATCCGCCCCTTGTTGTCACGCGCACAGGTCTACGTGTTGCAACCACTCTCCGACGACGACCTCACGGAGCTTCTAAACAGGGCCGTCGCAAAAGACGAAATACTGAAAAATCGAAAAGTCAACATCGTAGAAACCGACGCGCTTTTCCGATTTGCCGGCGGCGACGCTCGGAAGATGCTCAACATTATCGACTTGCTGATTCAATCGACTGCCGACGACAAGCCAATCGTCATCCGCAACGACATCGTAACCGAACGGCTGCAACAAAACCCGATGGCATACGACAAAAACGGCGAAATGCACTACGACATCATTTCCGCTTTTATCAAATCAATTCGTGGCAGCAATCCCGATGCAGCCGTATATTGGTTGGCTCGCATGATTGCAGGGGGAGAAGATCCGGCGTTTATCGCGCGAAGATTGGTGATCTTGGCGGCAGAAGACATCGGGCTGGCAAACCCCAACGCGCTACTGCTCGCCAATGCCACCTTCGATGCCTTGCAAAAAATCGGATGGCCGGAAGGCCGCATCATCCTCTCCGAATGCGCTATTTATCTTGCAACCTCGCCCAAAAGCAATTCGGCATACATGGCAATCGATGCCGCGCTCGCGCATGTGGAACAAACCGGCAACCAGCCCGTCCCGCTACATCTGCGCAACGCGCCGACAAAATTGATGAAAGACCTCGGCTACGGAGCCGACTACAAATATCCCCATTCTTTTGCCGGCAATTTCGTCGAGCAAGAATACATGCCCGAAAGCTGCAAAAACACTACATTTTGGACGGCCGGCGAAAATCCGTCGGAAGCGAAAATGAAAGAACGAATGAAGCAACTCTGGAACAAACAAAAATAAATTTTCCAAATCCACAAAAAGATGCAAAATTCAATGATTACAGATAATATTTTTTATGTCGGCGCAAACGACCGCACCACTGAAAAATTCGAAGCGCTATGGCCTCTGCCCTACGGAGTTTCGTACAACTCATATTTAGTGAAAGGAACAAGCAAAACCGCGTTGATCGACGGAGTTGAGGTTTCGCATGCCTTTAAGCAATTGAGCAAAATAAAAGCAATTTGTCCCGACCGGAAAATTGACTATTTGATAATCAACCATATGGAACCCGACCATTCCGGAGGAATTTTCTCTTTGAAAAAAGAATTTCCGGACATGCAAATTGTCGGGAACGCCAAGACTTTGGAAATGCTTAATGGCTTCTACGGCATATCCGACAATACAATTGCCATCGGCGACGGCGACGAAATCGACTTGGGCGGAAAAACTTTGAAATTTTTCCTCACGCCCATGCTGCATTGGCCGGAAACGATGATGACCTACGCCATCGAAGACAAGGTCTTGTTCTCCGGCGACGCCTTCGGCTGCTTCGGCGCACTGAACGGCGGCATCGTCGACAAGGAAATGGACACGGCGCTCTATTTCCCCGAAATGATACGATACTATTCCAACATTGTCGGCAAATATGGCATGCCCGTGCAAAAAGCCATTGCAAAGCTGCAAGGCGTAGCCATCGACTATATTTGCTCCACCCACGGGCCCGTGTGGCACAAGCAAGCCGGAGAGGTGGTCGCACTCTACGACCGTCTTAGCAAAGGCATCGGCGAAGAAGGCGTCGTCATAGCCTACGGCAGCATGTATGGCAACACAGAAGACATCATTGAAATATTAGCGCGAGAACTTGCCCTCTGCGGAATAAAAAATATTAGAATCCACGACGTGTCGCATTCCGACAAGTCCTACATCCTGCGCGACATCTACCGCTACAACGGTCTGATTGTCGCCGCTCCCACCTACAACGGCTCCTTGTTTCCCGAAATGGAATCGCTGCTGAAAGCATTGGTCAATCGTGGCGTGACCAACAAAATATTCGCCCGCGCAAGTTCTTTCACATGGGCCGGAGTCGGCACAAAGACAATCGACGCGCTATTGGAAAAGCAAAAATTCACCACAATAGGCACCCCCATCGAGATGAAGCAACACAACATCGACACGATTGCCGGCGATTGCCGCTCGATTGCAAAAGAATTTGCCGATGCGCTAAAATCGCTTGGATAACGACGTACTTACCCAATAACTATTTCACAGAAAAGACATGGCAGAACCCAATAACACATTACTTCAAAAACTTGACGGCATAGATGCCCGTTTTCAAGAAGTCAGCCTGCTGATTACCGATCCGGCGGTCATCGGCGACATGAAACGCTTCGTAAAGCTAACCAAAGAATACAAAGATTTGGAGAAACTCACGGCTGTCACCTCCCGATACAAAAAAATGCTACAAAACGTTGAAGAAGCAAAAGCCGTGCTCGAAAACGAATCGGATCCCGACCTGAGGGAATTGGCCAAAGAGGAATTGGAATCCGACACCAACGAGCTCCCAAAAATTGAAGAAGAAATCAAGCTGTTGCTAATCCCTGAAGATCCGGAGGACTCCAAAAACGTCATTCTTGAAATTCGCGGCGGCACAGGAGGCGACGAAGCAGCCATCTTTGCAGGCGACTTGTTCCGCATGTACGCAAAATATTGCGAATCGAAAGGATGGAAAATGGAAGTGATGAGTTATAGCGAGGGCGCTGCCGGAGGTTATAAAGAAATCATCAGCTCCGTAAGCGGAGAGAAAGTCTACGGGACACTCAAATACGAATCCGGCGTGCATCGCGTGCAGCGAGTGCCTGCCACCGAAACACAAGGACGCGTACACACGTCGGCCGCATCCGTGGCCGTGCTGCCGGAAGCCGAACCATTCGACGTGGAAATCAACGAAGGCGAAATCAAATGGGACACATTCCGTTCGGGAGGCGCCGGCGGACAAAACGTGAACAAAGTGGAATCCGGCGTCCGTTTGCGGTACAATTGGAAGAACCCAAACACCGGCATAACAGAAGAAATTCTGATCGAATGCACCGAAACTCGCGACCAACCTAAAAACAAAGAACGGGCATTGGCGCGTCTTCGCACGTTCATTTACGACAAAGAACATCAAAAATATATCGACGATATTGCTTCTCGACGCAAAACGATGGTATCGACAGGCGACCGGTCGGCAAAAATTCGCACCTACAATTATCCGCAAGGACGAATCACCGACCATCGCATCAACTACACCATCTACAACCTTCCAGCCTTCATGGACGGCGACATCCAAGAATGCATCGACAATCTTATCATCGCCGAAAATGCTGAGAAATTAAAGGAAAGCGAACTATAAATTTTCCAAATATATGAACCGCACAGAATTAGTCGAAAATATCAAAAGGAAAAAATCTTTCTTGTGCGTCGGACTCGACACCGACATAAAAAAACTGCCACAATCCGTATTGTCGGAATCCGACGACCCGATCTTCGATTTCAACAAAGCCATCATAGACGCCACCGCCGATTATTGCGTTGCCTATAAGCCCAACAGCGCATTCTACGAAAGCATGGGCGTCGAAGGATGGAAAGCATTGGAAAAAACAGTTCGCTATATCAAAAGCAACTATCCCGACCAATTTGTCATCATCGACGCGAAACGCGGAGACATCGGGAACACCTCTGCCATGTATGCCCGTTGCTTTTTTGAAAGCCTTGATGCCGATGCTGTGACGGTTGCACCGTACATGGGAGAAGACAGCGTTGCTCCCTTCCTCGGATATGAAGGCAAATGGGTTATCGTGCTCGGGCTCACGTCCAACAAAGGCTCGCTCGATTTTCAATTCATGAACGACAGCAACGGCATCCCCTTGTATGAACACGTAATGCGCAAAGCATCGAAATGGGGCAACAACGAGAACCTCATGTTTGTTGTCGGAGCCACGCAAGGTCAACTGTTTGAAGACGTCCGCCGCATCATCCCCGACAAATTTTTGTTAGTCCCCGGCGTAGGCGCGCAAGGAGGCAGTTTGGAAGAAGTTGCAAAATATGGATTGACGGCCGATTGCGGCCTGCTGGTCAATTCATCTCGCGGCATCATCTACGCATCTTCAGAAAAAGATTTCGCAGAAATAGCAATGCAAAAATCAAAAGAATTGCAAACGCAAATGTCTGCAATCCTAACAGCAAGCGGAATATGCCGATAAACAATTTCAATAAAGAAAAAATTCCTTTATTGAAAATCTTTATATAACTTTGACCGCTGAAAACGGAACGAATAAATTTAAGACAACTAATTAATTTTCAACAACATGAAAATAGAAGAATACAATTTTGCCGGCAAAAAGACAATCGTGCGCGTTGATTTCAACGTGCCTTTGGATGAAAATGGAAAAATCACAGACGACACCCGCATTCGCGGCGCGCTCCCTACATTGAAAAAAATCTTGGCAGACGGCGGCAGCTTGATCATCATGTCGCACATGGGCAAGCCGAAAGGCAAAGTCAACCCGAAAATGTCGCTCGGACAAATCAAAGATGCTGTTGCAGCTGCCCTTGGCACAGAAGTGAAATTTGCTCCCGATTGCGCAAAAGCAGCCGATGCCGCTGCCGCACTGAAACCGGGCGAAGTGCTTTTGCTCGAAAACCTCCGCTTCTATCCGGAAGAAGAAGGCAAACCGGTAGGAATCGACAAAGAAGACCCCGCTTACGAAGCTGCTAAAAAAGAAATGAAAGCACGCCAAAAAGAATTTGCAAAAACATTGGCAAGCTATGCCGATTGCTATGTGAACGACGCTTTCGGAACAGCGCATCGCAAACATGCTTCTACTGCCGTCATTGCCGACTATTTCGACACCGACAACAAAATGCTCGGCTATTTGATGGAAAAAGAAGTGACAGCCGTCAACAACGTGCTTAACAATATCCGCCGTCCGTTCACAGCCATCATGGGCGGTTCGAAAGTTTCAACCAAAATAGGAATCATCGAAAACCTCATGGACAAAGTCGACAATCTGATTTTGTGCGGAGGAATGACTTATACTTTCGCAAAAGCGCAAGGCGGAAAAATCGGCGTTTCCATTTGCGAAGACGACAAACTCGATTTGGCGCTCGACATCATCAAAAAGGCAAAAGAAAAAGGCATCAACCTCGTTCTCGGCACAGACTGCGTAGCTGCCGACAGCTTCAGCAACGACGCCAACACGCAAATCTGCCCTGCCAACAACATTCCGGATGGATGGGAAGGTCTCGATGCCGGTCCTGAAACGCGGAAAGCATTCGCAGAAGTAATCAAAAATGCAAAAACAATTCTATGGAACGGTCCTGCCGGCGTATTCGAATTCGACAACTTCACAGCCGGTTCGCGTGCCATTGCCGATGCCATCGTGGAAGCCACGAAGAATGGCGCATTCTCATTGGTTGGCGGCGGCGACTCTGTCGCATGCGTCAACAAATTCGGCGTTGCCGACAAAGTTTCCTACGTGTCGACCGGCGGCGGCGCATTGCTCGAAGCCATCGAAGGCAAGATCCTTCCCGGAATTGCAGCAATCGAAGGATAACGCAATCCAATAATCATTCATGAAAGGGCGCGGAGAAATTCTCTGCGCTTTTTCATTTTCTCCAATCCCATTTGCAAATGCTTCAAGTGTCTGCAATTTGCAGTATCTTTGCACTGCTTACAGTATCAAGATATGAAAAGAAAATTCAAATTCGGAGACGATTGGTGGACAACCCCGACAGAAAGCGAAGACGGAAAATACCAAATAATCGTGACGGGGCGAAGAGGCCTCGAAGAAGCCATGGAATCGAAAGAATTCAATGAACGCATCGAAGTCACATGGAAATACGACGCTCTCGAAAACGGAATGCCAACACTCGAAGATTCCTTGCTAATGGGAAAAGTAAACGATGCCATATTAGCGGCATTCAAAAAAGAACAATCCGCTGTTGTCACCGGCATATACACCGGCGGAGGCGAACGCAACTGGATTTTCTATGCACGAAACACGGCTCATTTTCAATACGCATTCAACAAGGCATTAAGTTTGTTCGACGTGCTGCCCCTGTCCATATACGCCGAAAAAGATCCCGATTGGGCTGAATACAACGAAATGAAAGACTTTACCGAAACAGCCCCCATTACCGACAAATATTGACTACACATATTATAAATAGTTTGCATTTGACCTCGATTCCAAACCTCATTGTTTAATTAAACTTAAATATGAGGTTTATTGTTGCCATACTAAAAAAAATAGCAGTAATTTAGACGCGTGAATCGTTAAAATTAACGATTAGAATTGCTAATTAGACAACTTTTTAACATCTCTATTATGAAGAAAAATAGAATATCTTTTCAGGCAACTATCTTAGCAGCAACGGCTTTGATTTCAATGCCGTCCTATGCCGGAAATAGCGAGAGCAACTATGCTGATAGTCAAAACTTCATTCGGACAGCCGTTTCGAGTTCAACTGCGCCAATCGATTTCACAAAAGCAGCAGAAAATACAATCAACTGCGTTGTCAGCATCCAGAGTTTTGCAACTCCTCGACAAAGCAGGATGCAAGGCTTCAACGATCCGTTTTTCGAATTCTTTTTCGGTCCTGATTTTGGCAGCAGGCAACAACGCCGGCAACGCGACGCGCAGCCACAGCCTCTCGGATTGGGTTCGGGCGTAATCATCAGCAACGACGGATATATTGTCACCAACAACCACGTCGTGGAAGGTGCAGAAAAATTGGAAGTCACGCTTAACGACAACAAAAAATACAATGCCACCATCATCGGCACCGATTCAAACACGGACCTCGCATTGCTGAAAATCGATGCAAAAGACCTCACTTTCATTACATTCGGAGACTCCGACGAACTGAAAGTTGGCGAATGGGTTCTTGCTGTCGGCAACCCGTTTGGATTCACATCGACCGTCACAGCCGGCATCGTCAGCGCGAAAGCGCGAAATGTGTCCTCAATCTCCCATAACCAGCAAATGGGAATTGAATCTTTCATCCAAACAGATGCTGTGGTCAACCAAGGAAACAGTGGCGGCGCATTGGTCAACACAAGAGGCGAATTGGTCGGAATCAATACATTAATATATTCCCGAACAGGCGATTATAGCGGATATGCATTTGCAATCCCGACATCCATCGTCAAAAAAGTAGTCACCGACTTGCGCCAATACGGCACAGTGCAACGGGCATTGCTGGGCATCTCGTTCGTAGAGTTGACGCCCTCCCTTTGCGAAAAAGAAAACATAACGGAAGTGACAAAAGGCATCTATGTAGCTGAAGTGCAAGACCAAAGCGCGGCAAAAGAAGCAGGAATCGAAAAAGGCGATGTCATCGTAGCCATCAACGACACACGCATCTCCGGCACTGCCGACATGCAAGAGACAATCAGCCGATTCTCTCCGGGCGACAAGGCTACCGTGAAATTCTATCGCAACAATAAAGCGAAGACTGTGACAGTCGTTTTCAAAAATTCCCAAGGCGGCACTTCAATCAACAAACGCACCGACTTCACAGCCCTCGGATGTGCCTTCTTGAAACTAAGCAACGACACAAAAGAAGCATTGCATATCAGCCACGGAGTAGAAGTGACGGGTCTCACCGACGGCATTTTCAAAAATGCAGGAATTAAAGAAGGGTTGATCATACTTGAAATCAACAATATGCCTGTCGATTCGCAAGACGACGTCGAAAACATCTACGATGAAATCATGCGCAGCCAAGATGCCGACAAGGTGATGATCATCAAAGGATTGCAACCGACAGGAAAACGCGTCTACTTCGCAGTTCCCCTCTACGAGGAAGAAAATTGACGCTCATCGCGCCTATTTTCAAAAATTAACGAATAGCGGCTGAACCATAGCCGCTATTCGTTTGTTTTATTTCAGATTTTAAGAATATACATGTGTCGATTTTAGAATTCAAGAGAGCTCTAAATCGAAAAAAATGTTTTACCTTTGCAGGCAAAAACGACCCTTTTTTAAAAACTTCGATATAGTAAATGAGACAATTAAAGATTACAAAATCAATTACAAACCGCGAAAGCGCATCGTTAGACAAGTATTTACAAGAAATTGGACGGGAAGATTTAATATCAGTCGAAGAGGAAGTTGAATTAGCTCAACGCATTCGAAATGGCGACCATGCCGCATTGGAAAAATTGACACGTGCCAATTTGCGGTTCGTCGTATCGGTAGCAAAACAGTATCAGAATCAAGGATTAAGCCTTCCTGACTTGATCAACGAAGGCAATTTAGGGCTCATCAAAGCAGCTCAAAAATTTGACGAAACGAGAGGTTTTAAATTTATCTCCTACGCAGTTTGGTGGATACGTCAATCCATTTTGCAAGCATTGGCCGAACAATCGAGAATTGTCCGCCTTCCGCTCAATCAGGTAGGCTCGCTGAACAAAATCAGCAAAGCCCTCTCCAAATTCGAACAAGAAAACGAACGTCGTCCGTCGGCAGAAGAACTGGCAAACCAATTGGATATTCCTGTCGACAAAATTTCCGATACGCTCAAAGTGTCCGGACGCCACATTTCAATGGACGCGCCTTTTGTAGAAGGCGAGGACAACAGCTTGTTGGATGTTCTCACAAACGAAGATTCTCCGATGGCCGATTATTCGCTCAATCAAGAATCCCTTTCCAAAGAAGTCGACAGAGCTCTCAACCAATTGCAAGATCGCGAACGTGAGATTCTAAAAATGTTCTTCGGAATCGGATGCCAAGAAATGACATTGGAAGAGATTGGCGCAAAATTCGATTTGACACGCGAACGTGTGCGCCAAATCAAAGAAAAAGCAATCCGCAAACTCAAAGGACAGAAAAGCCGATTGCTGAAATCCTATTTGGGAGATTAACAAACAATTTAATTGGCAACAATAAAAAGTGAGGGCAGCTTGAAAAAGCTGCCCTCACTTTTTTATCGCAAGCCAGAATTATTATGCTTTTGCTTTCTTCGCACGGCTTCCAATTTGAGCGTAGAACAACAAGTAGCCGACAGCCGCTGCCAATACCCAATAGCTCGACAAATATCCGGCCACATCGGCAACAGCGCCTTGAATCAACGGCAATATTCCGCCACCGCATACCATCACCATGAAGAAACCGGAAGCGACTGCCGTATACTTGCCAAGACCTTCCACTGCAAGATTGAAGATACCTCCCCACATCACGGAAGTACACAATCCACAGAGTATGAAGAACAATACGCAAACCGGAGCTTCAATCATCGTGAACGACATATTTTCAAATCCGGGTATCAATATCTGCTTGTCGGGCATAAACATCGCACAGAGCAAGAACAAAATCGCGATTGTCGCCACAGTCGTAAGTTGTCCCCTGCTTGAGAACTTGGAACCTAAAGAACCACCGACCAAACGACCGACAAGCATCAGCAACCAGTACATTCCCACAAGCGAGCCGGCAGCCGAGGGATTCATTCCTTTGCCGGGCTCTTTGTCGCCTTGCACAATTGCATTTGAAGCAGCATATTGCTTCTCTCCTATCACTTGATTCTCATACTGGATCAGCGCATTGGCCTCTTCTTCCGTATATTTCGTCTTATCAAGTTGATATGCTGCCAATGCCTCCGCATTCGCTTGATCTTGTGCTTGAAGCGTTGCAAGATATGCAGCATCCGATTGCTGTTTGTTGTATTCGTCGACCGTAGCTTGCGCTTCTTCCTTGGTTTGAGTCGTCATGTACAAATTCGCCATGTTCGGAATGCCCACTTCTATCCCGACATAAAGGAAAATGGCCAACACGCCCAATGTGAAATGACGATACTTCAAAGCTCCGCCAATGGTTGCTTTCTCCGTTGCCTTCCCTTCATTGCGTTTAGCTTCCTCCAAGAGAGGCTCGGGCAATTTGGAGAAAAACAACACGATCAATGCAAATGCAAAAATACCCATCGCAATATAAAGAGCCGGACGGGCAGCCTCCAACGTAAGCCCTTTCAGCGTGCTGCCCATCAAGTAACCGACAAGCACCGGGCAAATCGTTGCAGCAAGCGAATTGGCAGCGCCGCCAAATTGCAAAAGTTGATTGCCTTTCTTGCCGCCTCCGCCAAGCGTATTCAGCATTGGATTGACAACCGTGTTCAGCATACACATCGAGAAGCCTGCCACAAACGCGCCAATCAAATAAACGGCAAAGACTCCGGAATCAAGCGTGCTCGACAAAAACATCAATGCCACGCCTGCCAACCCGACAAGCACTGCCGCTATCGACGAAAAGCGATACCCTTTCTTTTGGAGAATCAAGCCTGCCGGTATGCCCATGAAAGCATAAGCTATAAAATTGGCAGCATTCCCCAATTGCGACTCAAAATTAGTCAGATCGAATTGTTCCTTTAAAATGATTCCAAACGGATTCTGAAATCCCGTTACAAAAGAAATCATCGCGAACATGAAATACATTACGATAATCGGCAATGTATAATTCTTTTTTTCTTGTCCCATTTTTCTATTATGACTTTAACGTTAATAATTAATTTTCAATATTGTCTTTCGCCGAAAATGCGGCTGCCGACTCTTACCATCGTACTACCCTCTTCCACTGCAATCGGATAGTCATGGCTCATGCCCATGCTGACGACGTTGAAATATGGTGCATCTGCCATAACGCCGGACTTCAAAAGAGCAAACGCTTCCCGAATTTGCTTGAATTCTTTTCGTATTTCCTCTTCATCGTCGACATTTGTAGCCATGCCCATGACACCTCGAACTCGCACATGCTCATATTTGGAAAGGCTTGTCTCGCATGTCGCAATTTTCCGGCAATTCTCCATGGAAAAGCCATACTTCGACTCTTCTTGTGCCACATGCAATTCAAGCAACACATCCGTCGTTTTGCCGATTCTCGCGCTTTCCGCATCTATGACCGACAACAATTTTTCGCTGTCGACGCTTTGTATCATTGCCACATGCGGAAGAATCATGCGCACTTTGTTTGTCTGCAAATGCCCGATAAAATGCCATTCAATATCGGCAGGCAATGCAGAAGCTTTCTTGACAAATTCCTGCGCCCTGCTTTCGCCAAAGACTCTTTGCCCTGCGCGATATGCCTCCAAAATGACATCTTCAGAATGGAATTTCGACACAGCCACCAACACGACACCGGCAGGCAGCGAACAACGAATTTCTGCTATATTTTTCGCGACATCAATCATTTCTCCGACCCTTCGGCATCTCCAAGATTTTCCTTGTAAACATCCATAATCAGGGTTTCTGTGATTGACGCAATCTCAAAATCCGACATTGTGCCTTTCATGCCTGCCATGAAATTCTCAAATGCCGATTTGAAATCTTCGGCTTGCACCATGATGAAATTCGCCGTTTTCTTTTCCACGGCCGTTTTCTCGTCGATTGTAATGAAATTCACTTTCACCTTATACCACCGATCGCCTGCTTCATTCCAAAATATTTCAGCGATATTGGTGCGCTTCACGGCTGTGACCTTGAATTCGCCGGAAATAAACGGCGTTATTTCTTCTATGATTCGCGCTTCTGCCTCTGTAAAAGACAAAGCGTCAACCAAATAAGGTTCTGTCACTGTTTTCTGCTGGCCATTTTCCGCCAACTTGTCATATTTTACTTTACATTCAAACCATGTAGCCATTTTATACTTCTATTTAATTTCATGACAAACTTACGTAAAAAACACGGATTTTTCCGTAAGTTTGTAAAAATTATGACGCAACTGTGCAATGCACACCGAAGACACAAGGAGTAAACCTAATATTTTTTCCAAAATCATCAACTTTTATGTTGATGGCTTTCGAAACATGACCGTAGGCAAAACCTTATGGCTCGTCATTTTAATCAAATTATTCATCATTTTTGCCGTTCTCAAACTATTTTTCTTCCCTGATTTCCTTAGCTTGAAAAACAAAACCGACGACGAAAAAGCAAAATATGTGAGAACCGAAATGATACAGCGCAATTAAATTATATAACTCAAATTCAAACATATCATGAACGATTTAATTAATGTCGTAGATTGGTCAAGAGCGCAATTCGCGTTGACAGCCATATACCATTGGCTGTTTGTTCCCCTGACATTAGGGCTTGGCATCATCGTCGCTGTCATGGAAACCATCTACTTCCGCACCAAAAGCGAAAAATGGCTTGCCACTACAAAATTCTGGATGCTACTGTTTGGCATCAACTTCGCCATCGGCGTTGCCACCGGCATTATTCTCGAATTTGAATTTGGCACAAATTGGTCAAATTACAGTTGGTTTGTCGGTGATATTTTCGGCGCGCCCCTTGCCATTGAAGGCATTCTTGCCTTCTTTATGGAATCGACTTTCATTGCCGTCATGTTTTTCGGCTGGAAAAAAGTCAACCCCAAATTCCATCTCGCTTCCACTTGGCTGACAGCCATCGGAGCTGCCATCTCCGCATTATGGATACTTATTGCCAACGCATGGATGCAAAATCCTGTCGGCATGGAATTCAATCCGGAAACGATGAGAAACGAAATGATCGATTTTTGGGCGATTGTATCTTCGCCCACTGCTATTTATAAATTTTTCCACACCGTATTCAGCGGTTGGGCGTTGGCCGGAACATTCGTTGCCGGGATCAGTTGCTGGATGCTCATAAAAAAACGCAATATCGAACATTGCTTCCGCAGTCTTAAAATAGGCGGATGGATCGGATTAATCGGGATTGTGCTTACGGTGGCAACCGGCGACGGCTCCGCCATAACCGTGGCAAAACATCAACCGATGAAATTAGCGGCAATGGAAGGCCTCTACGATGGCAAGCAAGGGCAAGACATCGTGGCATTCGGCATTATCAACAGCGAGAAAAAGCCGGGCGACAATCTTGATCCTTACCACTTCGACATCTCTATCCCATACGGCTTGTCGATTCTTGCCACCCACGACAAAGATGCTTTCATCCCGGGCATCAACGACATTATCGCCGGACGTTCGTTCACTCCCGAAGGACAACCGCTCAATACAATTTCCTATGAAGAACGCATCCGGCGCGGACAACAAGCCCGTGCCATTCTAAAAGAATTTGAAGAAGCCCGGCAAAACGGCGACAATGAAACTGCAAACGAATTAAAAGCAGAATTGCAAAAAGACTTCAAATATTTCGGTTATGGCTATCTCAACTCTCCCGAAGAAGCAGTTCCCGACGTCGCATTGACGTTCTATTCTTTCCGCGTCATGGTCATTCTTGGCAGCTACCTGCTTCTATTCTTGCTCGTAGCGCTTTTGCTCGCCTATCGTCAAGAAAAATTTCTAAACGCCCGATGGCATAAGCAATTCTGCCGCTTGGCCATACTGTCGATACCCCTCGCCTATATATGCAGCGTAAGCGGGTGGATTGTTGCCGAAGTAGGCCGGCAGCCTTGGACCATCCAAGACTTAATGCCCAACAGCATTGCCATATCCGATTTGAGCACAAGCTACGTGCAAACCACATTTTGGATTTTTGCCGTCATATTCACGGCACTTTTGGCAGCCGACATTTGCATCATGGCAAAACAAATTTCCAAGAAGTCGAAAAGCGATTTAAACAAAGTAAATTAACACATCATGATCACATACGAATTTCTTCAAAACTATTGGTGGATACTCATTTCCATCTTAGGCGCGATTTTGGTATTCATGTTGTTTGTGCAAGGCGGGCAATCGATGCTTGCCGGCACTTCCGAGCCAAGCCATCGCGCCATGATGGTCAATTCGCTTGGCCGGAAATGGGAACTTACGTTTACGACGCTAGTCGTTTTCGGCGGCGCATTCTTCGCATCCTTTCCCCTGTTTTATTCCACCAGTTTCGGCGGGGCATATTGGCTATGGATGCTCATTTTGTTTAGTTTCATCATTCAAGCCGTAGCCTATAAATACCGAAGCAAAGAAGGCAATATATACGGCACAAAGACATACGACGTGCTTCTATGCATCAATGGATTTGCCGGACCGCTTTTGTTGGGCGTCGCAGTCGGGACAATATTTTTCGGAGCTGAATTTACCGTTGAGAAGGCCAACATCTTGAATCCGCAATCATCGGCTATCTCCCAATGGAGCGACACTCACGGATTGGAGGCGATTTTATCGCTAAAAAATCTGTCGCTTGGCATCACGGTGCTGATGCTTGCCCGCGTGTTGGCATCGCTCTATTTTATCAACAACATCAACGACGAGGCATTCTGCAAAGCACAACGAAAAGAATTGCTTTTCAACAGTTTGTTGTTCGTGCCATTCTTCTTGCTGTTTGTCTATCTCCTGCTGACTGCCAATGGCGTATCGACAACAGGCGATCGCATGGAATGGGTCGAATATAAGTATTTCCATAATCTTATCTCCACATGGTGGATTCCTGCATTCTTCTTAATTGGCACTGTCCTTGTCTTGTTAGGCATCGGAAAAACAATCTTATCCGATCGCTTCAACAAAGGCATTTGGATTTCAGGCATCGGCACCATTTGCGTTGTTTTGTCGCTTTTCTGGATGGCCGGATTCAACGACACAGCATACTATCCTTCATTGTTGGATGTGGAAAGTTCGCTTTCCATACGCAACAGTTCGTCGAGCGAATTCACGCTGACCGCAATGAGCATCGTGTCGCTACTGATTCCGTTTGTCTTAGCCTACATTATATATGCTTGGCGCGCACTCGACCGTGTAAAAATCACAGCGGAAGAAATTGAAAACACAGCAAAAGAAGACAAATACTAACTAAACAACAATACAGAAACCGCAAACAACAGCGATTCAAGCTCGCGTTTGCGGTTCTTTTCTTGACTAACCGGCATTTCTGATGAGCGACACATTTCATACGCTGAAAGCACCCTCGGAAGGCATCTACAAAGAAAAGATGAGCAAATTCTTATCGTTTGCCCATCCGGTCTGTTCTGCTGAAGAAGCAAGAAACATAATCAAACGCTACCAAAAAGATTATTTCGATGCTCGCCATGTGTGCTGGGCATACATGATCGGCGCTTCGCGCGCGGAATTCATGTCGAACGACAATGGAGAGCCATCGGGCACTGCGGGACGTCCCATATTGGGGCAAATCAACTCTTTCGGACTTACGAACATTGTCATTGTCGTGGTTCGATATTTTGGCGGAATAAAATTAGGAACCTCAGGGCTCATTGTCGCCTACAAAGAGGCGGCCGCCGAAGCCATCAGAAATGGGGAAATTATCGAATGCCACGAGCAAACCGCCATCGAGTTTTCATTCCCCTATCTCTCGATGAACGAAGTTATGAAAGCGACAAAACGCGACGATATTCAAATCTTAGGGCAAACTTTCGACAACTGTTGCACGATGAAATTTTCCATACGTTCCGATTACGCGGCCGCTATAATCGAAAAGATTACACAAATCGACGGCGTTTCGTTGTTGTCTACAACCAAGGAATAATATCGGTCAGCCTCGACACTGTCAAATCGGCAACATTGGGCTCCGGATTCAGATTCTTCCGATCGAGGAACACCGTGCGCCATCCTGCATCGTGCGCTCCGAGAATGTCGGCATCGTAATTGTCGCCTATCATCACCGTCGTGCTCGCTTCTCCGCCAACCACTTGAAGCGCATAGTCAAACAAGCGCCTGTCGGGCTTCGTCACGCCAATATCGTCGGACAGCACCACTTTCGATATGTATCGGTCCAACTTCCCTGATTTCAGTTTCCGAAATTGCAAATTTTTAAAGCCATTGCTCAATACATGCACCTCTCCTCTCTTTTGCAAATGTTCAAGCAGCTCATAAGCTCCATCCACAATTTTTTCCAACGTCACAATTTTTTCCAAATAATCGTGGTCGAAACGAGCCGGCATTCCGGAATCCTGAAACTCAATGCCACATTCTTCAAATGAGACACGGAAGCGTTCCGTTTTCAAATATTCCTGCGTAATCTTTCCATGATGGTACAGCGTCCATAATTCCTCATTATGCCGCAGATAGCAAGCAATAAATTGCTCATACGGGCATTGCGCGTCAAGACCGTAACGCATATACACGTCGCGCATCGCCACTTTGGAATTTGCTGTAAAATCCCATATCGTGTCGTCCAAATCGACAAACACCGTCGTTATGTCGCCAAACAATTGCCTATCCATCAGAAATCGAATATGCGCCACCACTTATAAGAAACCTTATAATCGTAGACATCCAAGTTTTCTTTTTTCTTCAACACTTTCACCACACGCACCGTTACCGGCAATGCGATGATTTCATACAAAGTTTTCAATCCGGCTTGCGTGCAAATCAGCGCCAACAGCGTCTCATTGGGAAGCACGCCATAAAAGGCTATCGGGAAAAACACAAGCGAATCGACTGTTTCGCCCAACAAAGTCGATGCTACCGCACGAAGCGAAAAGCGACGACCATGCTGTCCCAGTTTCATCTTGCTCATCACATAGGCATTCACCATCGAACCGCATATCATTGCCGTGAAGCTGGCAAACAAAATCCGCGCCGAACTTCCAAACACCGATTCAAACGCCGGCTGTCCGTTCCATGAAGCGTCGGGGGGCAGCAACAACGCTATTTGAATAACGATGACGGCAAGCAGGTTCATGAAAAAACCCAACCAAATGGCAAATCTCGCCATCCGAAAGCCATACACCTCTACAATGCAGTCATTAATGATATACGACATCGGAAAAACGATCAATCCGCCGGTTGCCGTCATTATGCCGAGGTCTACAATTTTTACTTCCAGCAAATTCGCCAAAATAAGGAATACGCTGAAAAATACGCAAAGTATAAGAAAAGTGAAACTAAATTTTGCCTTCATTAGCTACGTTTTGAATGACAAATTTACATTTTTTCCGCGACAACGCCATCGCCCTCTTCAATAAAAGCAGTCATGGTTGCACCAACTTCCTCCGCTCTTGCCAATAAATTCCACTTCGTGCTCTTACAAACGAAAAAAAGACGGAGATGCGACATTCACGCACCTCCGTCTTTCCAAATTGCAATTATCAATATTTTTTACCAAATCACGACTCTTTTTTCAGGAGCCAAATACATTCCGTCGCCGGGCTTTATGCCAAACGCCTCATAGAACGTATCGATGTTTTTCAATGTAGCGTTCACTCTCCATCGTCCAAGCGAATGCTCGTCGATTTTCGTACGGCGAAGGATTTCTTCTTCGCGAATATTGTCGGCCCATACATTTGCATACGACAAATAGAAACGTTGCGCAGGCGTGAATCCGTCAACAGTTTTGTTGGCTTTTGCTTCTGCCGTTTTCAAATATGCCGAATAAGCAATGCGCAATCCGCCTTGATCGGCAATGTTCTCGCCCAGCGTAAGACGGCCATTGGCATGTTCGTCGCCAAGCACTTTAATGCTGTCGAATTGAGCCACAAGCTGATCTGCAAGTTTATTGAACATTGCAGCGTCTTCCTCTGTCCACCAATTCACCATGTTTCCAACCTTATCGAATTGACGGCCCATATCGTCAAATCCATGCGTCATTTCATGACCGATGACCACGCCGATTGCTCCATAATTTTCGCAATCCATGGCATCCGGAGAGAAGAACGGAGCTTGAAGAATGCCGGCAGGGAAACAAATCTCATTGGTCGTCGGATTGTAGTATGCATTGACCGTTTGCGGCGTCATGCCCCACTCTGCACGATCCACCGGCTTGCCGCATTTCACGTTTTGATCTTTCGTGTGGAATATGCAAGCTGCTTTCACGTTCTCCCAATAAGAAGCATCCGGATTAATGTCAATGCCGGAATAATCTTTCCATTTGTCGGGATAACCGATTTTCACTGTAAACGCCGCCAATTTTTCCAAAGCGCGTTGTTTCGTAGCATCGCTCATCCACGTCAAAGCTTGGATATGCTCACCCAAAGACGTTTTCAGGTTTCCGACAAGTTCCAACATGCGTTGTTTCGATTCTTCCGGAAAATATTTAGCCACATAAATTTGTCCGAGAGCCTCGCCGAGCATTCCGTCGGGGACGGCAAGCGCACGTTTCCAACGCGGTTTGTCTTGCTCTGCGCCTGAGATGACGCTGCTCATTTCAAAATTGACGGTGCGGAAATCATCGCTCATGTAGTCGGATGCCGCATTGACAAGATGGAAAATCAAATAGTCTTTTACCGTTTGCAAATCTTTCGTCGTCAACAATTCGTTCACCTTGTCCAACGATGCTGTTTGCATCACGCACATATTGTCGACAACCGGCAAATACATTGCTTGCAAATATTGTTTCCAATCGACAGACGGGCAAGCCTTTTCCACTTCGGCAAGCGTGCGAATATTGTATTGCGCCGCCAAGTCGCGCATTTCCGTGCGGGTCATTGCGGCTTTCGCCAATTCCGTTTCGATGTCGAGCACATGATCGCGCATCACGCTTGCTTGCTGCTCGTCGTAGCCGGCAAGCATCAGCAACTTCACGACAAACTCTTTATACGCATTTCGGATCTTCACTGTTTGCTCGTCGTCCAAAAGATAATAATCACGGTCGCCGAGGCCGAGGCCGCCTTGTCCCCAATACAAAATATTCATATCGGAATTTTTCAAATCGGCCATAACGCCAACTCCAAAAAACGGCGAAGAGAAATTATGCATCCACGCAATCACGTCTGTCAAATCTTCGCGGTTGGCATTTGCAATGCGCGCGATGTCGGCTTTTACAGGATTCGCGCCATCCTTATTCAGTTTGACGCTATCCATGCCCATGGCATACAAATCGCCTATTTTCTGTTCGACAGTTCCCCTTGCATGTTGTTTATCGCGAAGCGCTTCGACTAATTCGTGAAGTTGCTTTTTGTTGTTCTCGCCCAAAATGTCGAATGAGCCATAGCGCGAATATTCCGGTTTCAACGGATTCAATTTTTGCCATCCGCCACAAGCATATTGATAAAAATCCTCACGAGGAGAAACCGATTCGTCAAGGTTCTCCCGATGCACTCCGGCCAACGGCTCTGCCGCACTTGCAGGCAATGCCGTCGCCAACGATAACGTCAAGATCATAAATACATTTCTTGATTTCATAACATATAAATTTAGTTGATTATTTGTTCCTTTTCCATAGAAGCCAACTCCCATTCGCTCATAGCGTTGTCAAGCTGTTTCCGCAAAGCGCCATGCCGCTCGAACAAGGAATTGTCGGAAATATCGCCGGCCGACAGCTTCGCTTCCAAATCGGCAATTTCCGCCTCCAAAGCCGCCACCTTGTCCTCTGCGTCTTTCACTCGTTTTTCCGCCATGCGGATCATGCGCGCTTTTTCTTTCTGCGCGGCATACGACAATTTGCCGGATTCCGGCTTTGCCGGTGTTTGCTGTTGTTCGCAAACCTGCGGTTTTGCTTTCGATTCTTGTCGCGACGGCATTTCCAATTCGCGCAACGACTCCAATTGCTTCGCTTGGAGGAAATCATAGATTCCGCCAAGATGTTCTTTCACTTTCCCGCCTCCAAACTCATAGACTTTCTCCACAAGCCCGTCGAGGAAATCACGGTCGTGCGACACGACTATCGCCGTCCCGTTGAAATCTTTGATCGCTTGTTTCAACACATCTTTCGACTTCATGTCCAAATGGTTCGTCGGCTCGTCGAGTATCAACAAATTCACCGGTTCAAGCAACAAGCGAATCATTGCAAGCCGAGTGCGCTCGCCACCCGACAATACGGCTACTTTCTTGTCGGAAGCCTCGCCGCCAAACATGAAAGCGCCGAGAATATCGCGTATTTTTGTGCGAATGTCGCCCACCGCCACACGATCGATTGTATCAAAAACCGTCAGATTGCCGTCGAGCAACGATGCTTGGTTTTGTGCGAAATACCCGATTTTCACATTATGTCCGATCTTCAACATGCCGGTGAATGGGATTTCATTCATGATGCACTTCACCAGCGTCGATTTTCCCTCGCCGTTTTTTCCCACAAACGCGACTTTCTCGCCTCGTTTAATCGTCAAATCCACGTGGTCAAACACTTGATGGTCGCCATAACGCTTGCCCACATTTTCGCATATCACCGGATAATCGCCCGAACGCGGCGCGGGTGGAAATTTCAAGTTTAACTTCGAATTGTCGACCTCGTCCACTTCAATGCGTTCGATTTTCGCAAGCTGCTTGATGCGGCTTTGCACCTGCACCGCTTTCGTGGCCTTATAACGAAACCGCTCGATAAATTCTTCCGTGTCTTGAATCTGCTTTTGCTGGTTTTCGTAGGCGCGCATTTGCTGTTCAATGCGCTCCTGACGCAACGTCACAAATTTGGAATAATTCACTTGGTAATCATAAATCTTGCCGCACGAAATCTCGATGGTGCGATTCGTCACATTGTCGATAAAAGCGCGGTCGTGCGACACAAGCACGACGGCATTCGCCTTTTGTTTCAGGAAATTTTCAAGCCATTGAATCGATTCGATGTCCAAATGGTTCGTCGGCTCGTCGAGAAGCAGCAAATCGGGATGTTTCAACAACAATTTTGCAAGCTCGATGCGCATTCGCCAACCGCCGCTAAATTCCGACGTCATCCGTCCGAAATCTGTCCGTTCAAATCCAAGCCCCATCAACGTTTTTTCGATTTCCGCTTCATAATTGTTGCTTTCCTTCAAGAGGATATCATCATTGAGCTGCGTCATTTTGTCGATAAGCCGCTGATAGCTTTCGCTCTCATAATCGGTTCGTTCTGCCAATTCGCAATTTACGCTATCCAATTTCTCTTTCAGCGTCTCAATCTCCCCAAACACAGTTTTCACCTCTTCAAAAACCGTGCGTTCATCGGTCAGCGTCATTTGTTGCGGCAAATAGCCCACCGTCAAATCATTCGGTTTGGCCACTACGCCCGCTGTCGGCTCTTGCAAACCGGCTATGATTTTAAGCATTGTTGACTTGCCAGCCCCATTCTTCCCAACCAACGCAATTTTGTCTTTCTTATTAATGACATAATTGACGTCCTTGAAAAGAACAATGCTATTGAATTCTACTTTCAAACCCTGTATGGAAACCATTCTCGACGAACAATTTTCGTTTTTTCGAACGTCAAAGGTACGAAAAAATGCCGGAACGCCTGCAAATTAATCAAAACAAACCATCGACTCCAAACCGCTCCGGCTTCCATAATCTGCCACATATTGCATGAACACAATGCTTCCGATGGTCGATTCAGAACCGATTGCGAGTTTTTCGGCAACGCCCCGAATACTACTCAAAAAGTCCATGCCCGCATCGCTTCCTCCAAGCAACCGGCATTCCTGCAAAAAACATTTACAAAATTCCCGACATGGTTGAAAAAATGTTGCCGGAGTCTTGTTCGACATCAACAAAACGTCCGGCAACAACCCATAATCATTTAGCTACTTGTCCCTACAAAATCATTCGTGTGCTTCCAACCGGCATAAAACGTTGCTATATCGCGCTATTCAGCCGCCTTAAAGTTGTATATCGGCTTTATCACATTCACAATATCTACCGTATCACCAATGTTTCCAACAATTTCATCTTTTGGCTTATACACCATAGGCGATTCGTCTTTGGTATTTTCCGACAGGCATTCGCTATAAATGCCCTGCATGGATTCACGATAGGCATCCATCGAAATATTCTTAAATGCTTGTCCTCTACTCATGATACGCCCTGCGCCGTGTGGGGCAGAATTGTTCCAATCCTCGTTGCCTTTGCCGATACAGATCAGCGAACCGTCGCGCATGTTCAGCGGGATGATGCATTTCTGTCCCGAATAAGCCGATATAGCCCCCTTGCGGATAATGTTGTCATCGCCGATGTAATTATGCACACTCTCAAAAGCGAGTTCGTGCTGCCTAATCGCTGCATTGCCTTGCCGTATAAAATAATCCATGATAAGATCGACTATCAAACGACGGTTCAAGCCTGCCCAATATTGGCAAAGGCGCATATCATGCAAATAATCGTCTCGGCAGCTTCCCTCCAAATAAGACAAGTCGGGAGGAATCGTCGGCTTGCGCATCTTAAAGGAGTTATGCAGGTCGCGAATAGCATCTTGCAACTCCGACTTTCTTCCTGCCGCCTTGTATTCGGCAATCATCCGGTTTTGTGCCTCCATCAGTTCTGCCCAACCCGATTGGCATTTTACAGCCAACTTTTGATAAATCTGAGCAACTTGCTTTCCCAGATTACGACTTCCGGTGTGTACCACCAAATAGGTCATGCCACTTTCATCCTTGTCCAATTCGATGAAATGGTTTCCGCCGCCCAACGACCCGATAGAAAGGTAGAGCCTTTTGACCTCTTTCAATTCGCGATAGCAACGCAATTGTTTAACAATATCTTTGCCTTCCTTATGCACGTCCATATATTTCTGCGGAAGCTGAGCATAGCTGTTGTCGCGGAAATTGCGCCCCGACGGAATGATTTGCAAAATATACTCGTTCAAGGCATGGAAGTCAATCTCTTTAACGCAAACAAACGGTTGCACCAACAGCCCGCATCCGATGTCTACGCCTACAATGTTGGGGATTACCTTGTCCCCCAAATTTCCGGTGAATCCGATTACACAACCGGCACCGGTGTGAACGTCGGGCATGATGCGGATTTTGCATCGGCTGAACACATCGATGGACAGCAACTCTTTGATTTGCTCTTTTGCACTGTCCTCGATACGGTCAGTATAGATTTTTACGTTATAGCCTTCTATGGTTTTCATTTTGTTTTATGAAAGGATACGCATCTTTAATTGTAGCTTTTCGTCTTCAACCAATTTTCCCCATAAGCAGGAAGACTGAAGTGCAGATGCCGGAATGTAATCCTTGTATTTCTCCAAAAACTCCATACTATACAGCTTATCCAAATAATAACAGTCTATGATTTTGCTCCAATCCCAATACTCGGCAAACTGTTCCAAAAGCGCGGGAGTTATTTTCACATGAGGATTTCTTGATAATTCAGACCATTTCCAATAATCTTTGTATTTTTCCAGATTTTCCACAGTGAACAAGTGCTCATTGTCGGAACCTGAAAATTCATCCCAATCGACTTTGTCCTTGAATTTCTCTATCATGGATACAGTCCAAAGGGTTTCTCTACTGGCAGAAATTTCTTTCCACCTCACCTTGTCTTTGTACTTTTCCAACAGCTGTTCATTCCAAGCTAACTCACGCGACAATTCCTCCCATGCGGCTTCTTCCAAGACATGAGCCATAAATTCGTTGTTCCAATTCTTTGTTGCCATACTACTTACTATTAAATGGTTTAATATCAATTCTGCTGCAAAGTAAAAGTCATCAAGTGCCAAAATGAAGCACACCTTTGCAAAAAATAAAAAATTTCGATCGCGTATCGGCAACTCAATCCACAAAAACATAGCTCCCTCCGCCACAAATAACGACAGAGGGAGCTGCAAACTTATATTTCAAGAATATCCCTACATGTTCAATTTGCCAAGGATCTCAGAAGGAACAGCATCCTTATTCACCATGATGCTCATTGTCTTCGCAAGGAAATACGGCATCGAAATGTAGAAATAGCCGTCGTATACCTGCTCCGAATCCCACGAGTTTTTCACCTTGTAGTATTTATTTCCTTTTTGGTCGACAGCCGTTCCGACAATCACCATGCCGTGGTCGTCGGTAGTTTCATAATTGTCGAAACCTAGTTGGCGAGACTCTTGCGTTACTTCTATTTCTTCTACCGGGCCCTTGAAATCGTACATTTCATCTTCTTTTTCAGAATCTTTCAATTTCACCCAGCGCGACAATTCCGTGCCTTCTTTTGCCTTGTTTCTGTCTACTTTCGGCATCAATGCTACTCCGTCGTACCATTTGAAACCTTTTTCACTCACGTCGGCTGCCCAAAGCACCGTATAACCTTTTTCGATGGCGTTGTCGACAATCTGCTGCATTTCTTCCATTGGCACATTGTAGTACAAACCGTGGTCCCAGTTGTCGGGCACTTCGAGCACAAACGGCTTGTAAAAATCATGGTGAGAGAATGAAGTGACAGGCAGATAATCGTTCATGTCCAAACCGAGTTCTTGCGCGAAGCTTTTCGGCGTATAGGTTTTGCCATTGTATTCAAATGTTTCCGGCGCTTTGCCGAGGTAAGCGTCGAGGATGCCGATGTAACCGTTGAGCCAAGCAGTGGACAGCTTATCGTTCGGATTTTTTACAATCTCGTTAAGATAGGCAGTCAATACGGCCGCCAATTCTCCATGATTATGTTTTTCCTCGCCATATTGCAATCCATTGTATGCTGATTCCGGAACCATGCCATACTTGTTGTAGACATACGGAATGTCGAGCAAACCGCCACCCTCTCCAAAATTGGTTTTTCCATAGTAGCGAACAAAATTAATTGCTTTGTCGATATAGCATTGCCTTACCACAAACATTTCCGACAAATCGTATTCGCCTTTGCCATTTTTCAGCAATTCATCTTCCAAAAACGACAACCCGGAAAAACTCCAGCATGTCCCCGACATGTGTTGGTCCTTCACGGAAGTGGTCGGATTCACCTTCACGTCGGTAAAGACAAAAGCCGTGTCTTGCTGAGCTTCTTCTTTTTCCGCAGCAGAAGCCATTGCTGCCGACGACACAAACGCCGCGCACAAAATCAATGATAATTTATTCATAACAGTATAATTCTAATATTCGTCCCAAGATTTGATTTCAATATCGTCCATCGTGTATTTGCAAATCGCATCGACAAATGCCGATGCCAAACGGGCATTCGTCACCAACGGAATATTCAAGTCGATTGCCGCGCGACGGATTTTATAGCCATTGCTCAATTCTTTGCTGCTTAAATTTTTAGGGATGTTCACTACCAACTCCACTTGCTTGTTGTGAAGCAAGTCCAACGCTTGCGGTTGCATTCCCTCTTCGCTTGGCCAATACACATGCTCCGCAGGAATATTATTGTCGGCAAGATACTTGTATGTTCCGCCCGTTGCATAAAGCTTGTAGCCTTTCTTTGCCAACATGGCCGCTGCGTCGAGCATATCGGCTTTTTGCTTTGCCGAACCTGTGCTTAAAAGCACCGATTTTTCCGGTATTTTATAGCCCACAGAAAGCATGGATTTCAATATGGCCTCCGACGTGTCGTCGCCAAGACATCCAACCTCGCCGGTCGACGACATGTCGACCCCAAGCACCGGATCGGCTCCTTGAAGCCGAGAGAATGAGAATTGCGACGCTTTGATTCCGACATAGTCCAAATCGAACGCACTCTTATTAGGTTTTTCCACTGGGATTCCCAACATCACTTTCGTTGCCAAATCGATAAAATTCAATTTCAGCACTTTCGAAACAAACGGGAAGCTCCGCGATGCGCGCAAGTTACACTCAATCACCTTTATATCATTGTTTTTGGCAAGATATTGGATATTGAACGGGCCCGAAATATTCAACGCTTTGGCTATTTCGCTCGAAATTTTCTTAATGCGGCGCACCGTTTCCACATATAATTTTTGTGGAGGGAACTGAATCGTGGCGTCGCCCGAATGCACGCCGGCAAATTCGATATGCTCCGATATGGCATACACCTTGATTTCTCCGTTTTGCGCCACGGCATCCATCTCTATTTCTTTGGCATGTTCGATAAATTCGGTCACGACAACCGGATGCTGTTTCGACACGTTTGCCGCAAGTTGCAAGAAGCGTTCCAATTCTTCATCGTTGGAGCATACGTTCATTGCCGCTCCCGATAACACATAAGAAGGACGCACAAGCACCGGATAGCCCACCTCTTCGACAAATTCGTGAATATCGTCCATCGAGGTCAATTCGCGCCAACGTGGCTGATCGATGTGCAACCGGTCGAGCATGGAAGAAAATTTGTGGCGATCTTCGGCGTTGTCGATGCTCGATGCCGACGTGCCCAATATCGACACGCCGTCTTCATCCAAGCGCGTAGCCAAATTGTTAGGTATCTGACCTCCGGTGGAAAGGATCACGCCATGAGGCGTTTCAAGGTCGATAATGTCCATGACACGTTCATAGGTGAGTTCGTCAAAATAAAGGCGATCACACATGTCATAATCGGTCGATACCGTTTCCGGATTATAATTGATCATCACCGAACGCCATCCTTCTTTTGCCACTGTCATCAATGCGTTCACGCTACACCAGTCGAATTCCACCGAACTGCCGATGCGGTATGCGCCGGAACCAAGCACAATCACCGATTTGCCATCTCCTTCATAGGCAATATCATGCTCCGTCCCATTGTATGTCAGGTACAAATAATTCGTCCGCGCCGGATATTCTGCGCCCAATGTGTCGATTTGTTTCACCACCGGCGTGATGCCATAGCTTTTCCGCAAAGCGCGCACACGACGATTTGACGCCTCGGCATTAGTCATTTCCTGCTTCAACACAGCTCGCGCAATTTGGAAATCAGAGAATCCTTGCTCTTTTGCCTGACGGATCAACGCTTGCGGAACGGCTTCCGGCACATTATAAGTTTCCAATTCTTTTGCCGTGTCGATCAGATTGCGCAGTTTATAAAGAAACCATTTGTCGATTTTCGTCAACTCGTGGATTTTGTCCACTGTATACCCTTGGCGGAAGGCCGATTCAATGACAAAAATACGTTTGTCGGTTGGCTCTTTCAAGGCTTTGTCAATGTCGGGAACCGACATCTGTTTGTTCTCAATGAAACCATGCATTCCTTGTCCGATCATCCGCAAACCTTTCTGAATGGCTTCCTCGAAAGTGCGGCCGATGGCCATCACTTCGCCAACCGATTTCATAGAAGAACCGATCTCTTTCTTCACGCCATGGAATTTGCCCAAATCCCAACGCGGAATTTTGCATACGACATAGTCCAACGCCGGTTCGAAGAAAGCGGATGTGACTTTTGTCACCGTATTTTTCAAATCAAACAATCCGTAGCCGAGACCCAATTTTGCGGCAATGAAAGCCAATGGATAGCCCGTAGCTTTCGACGCAAGGGCGGAACTGCGGCTCAAACGGGCATTCACTTCTATCACCCGATAGTCCATCGACGAAGGATCGTAGGCATATTGCACGTTGCATTCGCCGACAATGCCGATATGGCGAATGATTTTTATCGCCAATTTGCGAAGCAAGTGATAATCGTCGTTGGAAAGTGTCTGCGAAGGCGCCACTACGATGCTTTCGCCCGTATGAATGCCAAGCGGGTCGAAATTCTCCATATTGCAGACCGTGATGCAGTTGTCGTAGCGGTCGCGCACCACTTCGTATTCGATTTCTTTCCAACCTTTCAGCGATTTCTCCACCAACACCTGCGGCGAGAACGACAACGCTTTCTCCACCAACGGCACCAATTGCTCCCGATTGTCGCAAAAACCGCTTCCGAGGCCGCCCAAAGCATAAGCCGCACGGACAATCACAGGATAACCCAAATCTTCGGCAGCGGCAATAGCCCCTTCCACTGTCGAAACGGCTTCGCTTTTGATTGTCTTGATGTTTATCTCATCGAGTTTTTCCACAAAAAGCTCGCGATCTTCCGTGTCCATAATCGCTTGCACCGGCGTGCCGAGGACTTCTACCCCGTATTTTTCAAGCACTCCGGAACGATATAGCTCTACGCCGCAATTCAACGCCGTTTGCCCGCCAAATGCCAACAAAATGCCCTGCGGGCGCTCTTTGGCTATGACCTTTTCCACAAAAAAGGCAGATACCGGCAAAAAATAAATTTTATCGGCAAAACCTTCCGAAGTTTGGACCGTCGCAATATTTGGATTTATCAATATCGTTTCGATACCTTCCTCTTTCAATGCCTTCAATGCTTGCGAGCCCGAATAGTCGAATTCTCCGGCTTCGCCGATTTTCAAAGCTCCGGAACCCAGAAGCAATACTTTTTTGATGTGCGTCTCGCCCAATCCTGACATTTGTATATGGTTTTAAGAAATTACAACATGTTTATAAATCCATCGAAAATAAACTCCGTGTCCAACGGGCCGCTGCACGCTTCCGGATGGAATTGAGCGGAAAAAAACGGTTTCGTTTTGTGGCGTATGCCTTCATTTGTCCCGTCGTTCATATTGATGAAAAGCGGTTCCCAATCGCCGCCAAGCGTAGCATTATCGACTGCAAAGCCATGGTTTTGCGATGTGATGAAACATTGGTTCGTTCCCACTTTCCGCACAGGCTGATTATGGCTTCGATGACCATATTTCAATTTATAAGTTTTCGCTCCGGATGCTTTGGCGAGCAATTGGTTTCCCATGCAAATGCCGCAAATCGGCTTCGAGCCCGACAAAGCCGTCCTAATGTGATCAACCGTTTTTCCGGCCATGTCGGGATCGCCGGGGCCATTGGAAATAAACAAGCCGTCGAAAGCCAACTGATTGAAATCGTAATCCCAAGGCACTCTCACGACTTTCACCCCGCGATTCGCAAGACAGCGAATAATATTGTTTTTCGTGCCGCAATCCACCAATACCACCGTTTTTTCGCCGCTGCCATAAGTGATTACTTCTTTGCAACTCACCTTCGCCACCAAGTTTTCTTTATTCGGATCGTAAAAATTGCCATCGTCCGGCTCGCCGCCTATGAAAATCCGGCCCAACATCGACCCTTTCTCGCGCAATCGTTTTGTCAGTGCGCGCGTGTCTATTCCATAGATGCCCGCCACATTCTCCGATTGCAGCCATTCCGACAAACTTTCGGCAGCCAGCCAATGGCTGTATTCCCACGAATAGTCTTGGCACACGATTGCTTCGCAATGGATGCGTTCGCTTTCCAAATAGCGAGAAAGCCCGCTCTCCTGAGTCTTAGGAGGAACACCGTAATTGCCAATCAATGGGAATGTTGTCACAAGGATTTGTCCTTCATACGACGGATCGGTCAAACTTTCGGGATACCCCGTCATTGCCGTGCTAAACACGACTTCTCCGGCACACGTTTTTTCACAACCGAACGATTTCCCTTCCAAGACTGTACCGTCTTCAAGGAGAAGGATTGCTTTTTTCGTTTCTCTCATATCATCTTTTAGGATTACTTTCTGCTTTTGCGGTTCGCAAGATTACCATCGAGAAAACCATGCAAAGTTACTCAAATTTTCCTAATCCCCATTCCTCATCTGCTCTTTTTAGCTTTTTAGCATACGAATGCCACACGAATGCCCCGATGAAAAAACAAATACAAAAGCGGCATTAAAATTAGTTTAAATTGGTTCGAACCAATTCAAATAATTTTGTTACATTTGCAATGGTACTCTTTGTATTAAGAGTATTGCTCAGACTAACAAACCAAACATATAAAACTATGAAACAAAAATTTATTCTTTTAGCTCTTCTTTTGTCGGCACCGGCATGCTTCGCCCAGCCCAAAGCCGGCGAACCGGAATTGCTCGCGAAAGGAGAAACCGGATTCATGTGTCCGACATGGTCGCCCGACGGACAAAAAATCGCATTCACAAGCGATGGCTTTAAAGGCGTATGGCTTATAAAGCCCGACGGTAAAAATGCAACGCAAATATCCGACGAAGCTGGCGTAGGATATAAAATGTCGTGGAATGCCGATGGCACAACGTTGCTTGTCCGCACAAACGTGGAAAAACAACATTTGATTTACCACGAAATCAAAACAATCGACGCATCGACAGGCAAAACGCAATTGCTCATGCCGGCCACAAGAGGATTAGGCATAGCCACATGGCGCAGCGTTTCCGACATTGCATTGACAAAAGCAAAACGCCCCGTTGCCATTTCCATCAACAAAAAACAAAGCAAAGAATCTACGCTGTCGGCATTCGAGTTGATGATTTCCGATCCTTTCAACGCGGCTGCCGGCATTCCCGAATTGGCCGCTTATGCAGGAAAACCGATTCTGAATCCCGCATTGTCGCCCGACAAATCGAAAATTGCGTTTCAAATAGCCGGCAAAGGCTTGTTTGTGTGCAATAGCGACGGGACAAACGTCTATTCAATAGGAAAAGGCTCAGAGCCCACATGGATGCCCGACAGCAAATATGTCATTGTGGCCCGCGTTCGCGACAACGGCGAAATCTTCACTTCTTCGGAACTCTATGCAATCAACACCGAAACGGCAGAAGAAACCTTGTTTTTCAACGACAGCACCCTGCTCCCGCTCACACCGGCTGTCTCGCCCGACGGAAAGAAAATTGTTTTTGAAAACGACCTCGACGGCGGAATTTATATCATGAACATCAAAAAATAAGGAATCATGAAAACATCATATATCAAAAAAGGAATTATTGCAATAGCAGCGACAATGCTTGTCGCTCCTGCAACTATAAATGCGGCCGAGGTGGAAGGATTGCAAGACTTCAAGCTCTATCTCGACCCCGGACATGCTCAAAAAGAAAATCGCGGTCTTTATTCTTATTCGGAAGCAGAAAAAACATTGCGAGTTGCATGGGCTGTCCGCGACTATTTGTTGAAGTACACCGACATTCCGGCCGAAAACATCAAGTTATGCCGTGAAACAGACGAAGACTTCATCGATCTCAACGAACGCATCGCAGTGGCAAACGCGTGGGATGCCGACTTCTACTATTCCATCCACTCGGATGCCGGCGACAGCAACACGCCGAACACGACACTGACTATGTTTGGAGGATGGAGAAAAGACGGCGTTGAAATTGAAAAAACGCCGAATGGTGGAAAAGCGTTCGGAGAAATACTCTGCCCGAACCTGACCGGCGTCATGCAAATCGACACCCGCGGCAACTACTACGACAGGTGTTATTACGACAAAACTCCGGCCACCCACACCAACCAATACCCATATCTTGCCGTCAACCGGCAAAGCAACATGCCATCATTGCTGAGCGAAGCCGGCTACCATACCAACGCGTTCCAGCAACAACGCAACCTTAACGCCAACTACAAAAAATTGGAAGGTTATGCAGCTTTCCGGTCGATATTGGAATATTGCGGCGTGCCTAACCCTGTACAACCATTGCTGGTCGGCGTCATTAGAAACTCGGAAAACGAAGTCCCCGTCAACGGTGTGACGGTGACGGTCGACGGAAAAACCGTGACAACCGACTCTTACGAATCCTTGTTTAGCAATTATAGCAAAGACCCTAACATGCTTCACAACGGATTCTACATGTTTGAAGACCTTGAAGCCGGCAAAGAATACAATGTGGAATTTACAGCCGATGGCTATGAGACAGTCAGCAAAACTGTCACAATGCGTTCTGTTCCCGAAGGAAGAGCTGACGAAAATGTCACATGGCTCGACGTAACGATGACTTCCGTTTCTCCGGCTAAAATCGACCAAATCTCGATTACCGATCCGACAGCTGTGTCATTGCGCGCGCCAATCGTGCTGACTTTCTCGCGCAATATGGACAGAGCATCGGTAGAAAGCGCATTCTCCATTTCCAACGATGCAGACGTGACACTCTCTTGGGAAAACGACTACACGCTTTCCATCGACATCAGCAAGCTGACAAACGGCACTTCATATCAAATCAAAATTGATGGAAGCATTGCCAAAAACTCCCAAACCAACCAATTTTTTGACGGCGACGGCGACGGCGAAGAAGGAGGCGACTACGTGCTCGACTTCACGATTGAACCGCTCGACCTGACCGCCCCTGAAATTGTTTCAGTCGATCCGGCTGTCGACGGAGAAGCATTAGGCACAAACCGCCCGACAATCCGAATCGAATTGAGCGAAGAAATAAATTGGAATGAAGATAAATACGTCGACCTAATCTCCGTCAAAGATTCCGACGGGAAAACTTATGGCGGCTCCATATCCCATGCCGTAATCGGCGGAATTTCCGTGATCCACTACAAATTAGCTGACGACTTGCCGCTCGACAAGTGCATCCAAGTGAGCGTCAATGGCGGAATCGAAGATTTCGGAGGAAACCAAAGCGAGCCATACTCTTGGAAATTCTTAACGGAATATCGCCCCGTTATCAACCGCACGATGGTCAGCAACCTCGACTCGGAAGCCGGATGGTGGGCGCCGGCAGGCTCCGGAAGCTCCGCCGGACTTGTGCAAGACGCCAATAGCTGGGCTGCCGTTTCCGATTCCTATTCTGTCGAAAGTGCCGGAAGCTGCAAACTTACTTACGCATTCGACGCCATGGCAACAACGCCGTCATGGATGATTCGCCAATACTGCAGTAGTGCTGCCGGTGTTGTCGTCGCCAACAACGTAAATGGCATGCTCAACTTCTGGCTCTATGGCGACGGCTCGAACAACAAAGTTTCGGTCATGGTACGCGCCAACAATGGCAGCGGCGGATTGAAACATCCTGTCATGATTCCTGTATCGTTCCGCGGGTGGAAACATATCACTTGGGACATGAAAAACGATCCTTACGAAGCGTTCACGGGAACAGAAGAATTGAACGGAGCATGGATTCTCGACAGCTTCTTCATCGTGCATGAAAACACCGACGACACCCCCGATGTGCCGCAACAAGCATGGGAAGGCGAAATGCTGTTCGACGATCTTGAATACATCATCTACGACGAGACCGCCGTCCGCACTGCCACGCTCGACGATTTCGACAGCGTCGACGAGCTTGAATCCTCTCGCTTGTACGTGTACATGAGCGATGGCGTGCTCCATGTCGAAGAGCCTGCCCTCAAAGCCGTTTCCGTTTACAATGTTTCCGGACAAGAAATTGCCGGTGCCTCGGCAACAGAATCGTTTGCATTCGACATGTCTGCTTGCCCCAATGGCATATACATTGTCAAAATACAAACCGAAAACGGAATCTTCTCGCAAAAAATAATCAAGTAACCACACTTGCACACTTTGCAACAAAAAGCGCGCCCATCATTTGGCGCGCTTTTTTCATCTACACGCAAATAAAAAATCCAAACTCCTCATTTTAATAATGATTTTATATAAATTTGCAAAATAAAACATTGATTCGGGTAAACCATTCCCATTTGTCATTGTCACACTAAAAACAAACCTAAAAGAAAAATTTATCGAAATTTATTAATGAAACAAATCATATCCACACTCTCCTTTTTAGTTTTATTATTCGTTGCTTTGCCGGCCTCTGCACAAAATCCGGAAATCTCCGTCGCGAGTTTTCGCGAATTGGAAACTGATTTGACGGCAAATATCGCCGGCACGTCCAAGATTGATCAAAACGGACAAACCGCAGCATTAATCAAAGTCGTAACCACCGAACGAGGATTCAATTTCGATGCAGGCGTATTAGGCATAGTGGCAACCGAGCAGAAATCGGGTGAGATTTGGGTTTATGTGCCCGACGGTGTTCGCTTTCTCACGATATCTCATCCGCAATTGGGAATATTGCGCAGCTATCCGCTTCCCATGCAAGTGAAAAGCGGAAAAACCTATGAGTTAGTGCTCATCACAGGCAAAGTCCGCACTATCGTGGAAAATGCGCCTATGGAACAATGGGTCGTGTTCCACGTCACTCCATCCGACGCGCTTCTCGAATTCGACGACCAAATAATCGAAGTGGACGAAACCGGCTCGGCAACCTGCTATAAAACCTATGGCACATACAGCTACCGCGCCGAACATGCCGACTACCATCCGGAAATCGGGCAAATTTCCGTCGGGCCGGAAAAAACCGTTGTCGACATCAACCTCCGCCCACGATTCGGTTGGCTGAAAATAGACGGCGCTTCAAATGCTGCCAATGCCGACGTCTATATCGATGGCCGCAATGTCGGAGCATTGCCGCTCCCTCCCGTCAAAATATTAAGCGGAAACCACACGGTGAAGATAACAAAGCCGCTTTATAAAATATTCCAACGTTCTGTCACCGTCACAGACAGCGACACGGCACAAATTTCCGTCAGTTTGGTTTCAAACTTTCGGCAATATACAGTTTCTTCCGATGCAGATGCCGACATTTATATCAACAATGAGGCAAAAGGACGCGGCTCATGGACAGGGCCGCTTGAATCGGACACATACCTCTTCGAAGCCCGCAAGACGGGGCATCGGCCTTCACGCATGTCGCGGACAATCAATGCCGACGATTTGACTGCGGCTTCCAACATCGTCATTCCATCCCCCACTCCGATTTTTGGAGCGGTCAACATCACTTCGTCGCCAATCGATGCCACCGTGGAACTCGACGGCAAAATAGTCGGGCAAACGCCTGTGTTTGTGAAAGACGTGATTATCGGCAGCCATTCTGTCAAATGGAGCAAACCGGGCTATCGCACCGAAATACGCTCTGTCACCGTCAAAGAAGGCAGGACCGCCGAAATTTCCCTGCAACTCGACAACGAGCAAAACGTGTCGTTCACATCCAACGTGCCTGCACAAATCTATATCGACGGCGAATATCGCGGCACCACGCCATGCACGCTTCAAGTAACATGCACGGAACATATCATCGAGGCTCGCGCCGACCACTACCGTACGGTCACAAAACCATACGTAATCGGAGAAACCACCGACCATATCTACATGCCGCTGGAAGCATTGTTCAAATCCGTGCATATCCGCTCCAACACATCGGCAGCGATATACATCGACGGCGTTTTGACGCAAAGCAGCACTCGCGAATGCAGTATCGACATACCGTTTGGCCGACACACGATTAAAGCCTCAACGTGGAAAGGGACGAAAGAAAAAGAAATCGAAGTAACGCCTTACTACAATGAGACTGTCGATTTCACTTTCCGCGAAAACCGCATCAAAGACAATGCCTTCTATCTCGGAGCAACCTATCAAGCCCTCAACACAAAGGGATGGGGAGCGATAATGGGATGTTTTGCAGGAAAATTCAACCTCGAAACCAGCATCACGTTCGGCAAAAGCGAAGAATTTCAAACAACAGACACATTCGGCGACATCGTGACAACCGAAATGTCGATATACCGCATCAATGCAAAAGCCGGTTGGGGAATCCGATTGGGAAACCATTTCCGGCTGACGCCACAAGTCGGCGCCGCCATCATTCTTGCCGATGATGACGACTACTCCACCGAATTGGCCACCGCAGTCGGCTTTGTCGGCTCTATGCAATTGTCATGGGTCATTTCCTCGTGGCTGAACATCACTGTGACTCCGGAATATTATTTGCCAATCCACAAGTCGGAAATGTATGAATCCTATTCGGCATACTCCGACTCGTTTCAGAATGCCATTGACGGATTCGACCTGCAATTGGGCGTTTCTCTCATCTTCTAACCAAACAGTACGAATATGAGCAAAAAAAGATTTTTGAATATATCACTTGCAATAGCAACGCTCCTCCTATGCAGCGAAACGCTTTGCGCCATCAGTTGGGACGAAATCAAGCAAAGCCCGCTCTACCTTTACGGCGAAGGATGGGGAGCAAGCGATGCGGAAGCCGACAAGCACGCATTAGCCGACTTGATCAGCAAAATATCGGTCAATGTGTCGAGCACTTTCACCGTAACCGAAGACGAATTGCAACAAAACGGGCAAACCAATTCAGAAAGCTACGCCCGCTCGAAAGTCGAAACATATTCGCAAGCCACATTGACCAATACCGGAAAAATCGTCATCGCCCACGAGCCGGATGCCCATATCGGCCGCTATATCCTACGTTCTGAAATAGCCAAAATATTCAAATCGCGCGAAAATCGCATCAAAGAAATGATTGGATTGGCAAAACAAGGAGAGCGGCTTGGAAAAATCGACGATGCCTTGCGCTATTACTATTGGGCTTTTTGCTTGCTGAAAACCTTGCAACGCCCCAACGAAACTACCTATACCGACGAAAGCGGCACGCACATATTAATCAATTGGATTCCGAACCAAATGAATGCAGTATTCGACAACATATCCATCCGTCCGATTAAAACGGAAAACAACGTCATGGAAATAGCCGTCGAATACAAAAAACGTCCGGTCGACAGCTTCGACTACACCTATTTCGACGGCCAAAATTGGAGCAATATTTACAGCGCGCGCGACGGACGGGGCGTAATCGAATTGAGCCCCGGCGCGATAACCGACAATATCCGCATCAAATGCGAATATGAATATCGAAACGAGGCCCATATCGACAATGAAATAGAAAATGTGTTCAACATCGTGAAAGGGCAAGCTTTCCGCAAATCGTATATCACAGTTTCCGGCGCTGCCGTCAACGCGACGCAACCGGAGCAAAATGCGGCAGTTCCCGCCATAGAGACTTCAGAAACAAATTCCATTGCCTCCGCCATCGACGAAACGCCCTATCGGCTCATCATGGATAATGTGCTGAATGCCATCGCTTCAAAAAACTACAACGCCGCCGAACAATACTTCACCCCCAATGGAGCCGACATGTTCCGCAAGCTCATCAATTATGGGAAAGCCCGCATCCTCGACTCTGCAAATCTGCAATTCTCTGAAATCGACGGGAAAACGGTGTGCAGAAACGCCGCCATGTCGTTTTCCTTCCGCAACGGCATGAGGAAATCATTTGTCGAAGATGTCGTTTTCACTTTCAATTCCGATAACAAAATCGATTATATCGCATTCGGATTGGGCGATCGCGCACAAAACGACATTTTAAACAAAGGCGAATGGAGCCTGACGGCACGAAATGCAATCATGAATTTTCTCGAAAATTACAAAACTGCGTATGCGCTAAAACGGCTCGACTATATCGAACAAGTTTTCGACGACAATGCCGTCATCATTTCAGGATGCGTCATCCGCCGCCCCAAAGGGCGCGAACTCGAAAACAGCGAACAATTCATCTCCAACCAATACGTCCGATACACGCGAGTGAATAAAGATGAATACATCGACCGATTGCGACGAAGTTTCGCTGGGAAAGAGTTCATAAACATTCGCTTTTCAAACAACGACGTGCGGAAAATGAGCAAAGGCGGAGAACTCTACTGCATACAAATCAAACAAGATTACTATTCTTCCAACTACGGCGATTCCGGATATTTGTTTCTCATGGTCGACCTCAATCGGCCTGACGCGCCTATCATCAAAGTACGCACATGGCAACCGCAACCCGATCCCGACTTCGGTCTGATCGGACCTGAATTTTTTTAAACGACAATTGAATACTAACCTATAAAACCAAAAATTATGAAACACTTAATCGCAATTTGTTTAGCTTTATGCTTAGCAGCGCCTGTCTACACGACAAAAGCCGACGACGACCTGAACAAAGAATTGAACAAAGAGTTGGCGAAGCAGCTTAAAAAGGCCTACAAAAACAAAAAGAAAGAATTCGAGAAAAACAAATGGAAAATCTACGGAACGACAAAAACGCTCGAAGTCGCGTTGCTCGAACACTACACAAAACTCTACGATCCGAACAACGACGCCTATGAGATAGTCGGCATCGCCGATAATTTCAAATCGAGAAACATCGGCCGGCAACAAGCTGTGAACAATGCAAATATCAGCTACGCGCAGCAAGCAGGAAGCAAACTGAAAGGTAGAATCGTATCCGATCTCGGCGCCAACGCCGACGACGTAAGCGCCGAATTCGACCATTTCTATGCAGCCTACGAACGCTTGTTGGAAAAAGAAATCAAGAACGAGCTTCAAGAAAGTTTCTGCATCATCCGCGAAGATAAGGACAATGGCACTTACGACATGCAAATATTCTTTATCGTCAGCGAAAATGCAGCCACAAAAGCTCGTATCCGCGCTTACGAAAATGCGTTGCGCGAATCGCAAGCAGCACAGCAATACGCCGATAAAATCTCCGAATTTGTAAAAGAAGGGTTCTCTCCGGAAAATCCGGAATAAACACTCGCAATGAGATATAAACTGACAGTCGCAATCATTCTGGGTGCCGCACAGCTTTGCGGCGCTCAGAACGCATTGCGCGATTTCGAATCCTTCCGCGACAGCCTGTTTTCCGGATACCACCGTTACAGGCAAGGAATATTGGCCGACTACGAATCATTCCTGCGCGACACATGGCACGATTACCAAATATTCAAGGCTCCGGATAGCAACAATATCCCCAAACCCGATCGGCAACCTTCCATGCCGGAAAACGCTACAATGCCCGACACGCAAATTCCGGCACCTGCTCCGGAACAGCCGCCATTGCCGGAATCGCAGCCGGAACGTCCGGACGAGCCCGAAGCGTTGCCAAACATGCCGCCGTTGGGGGTCAGAATGACATCTGTCGACTTTTTTGGAACCAACATCAACCTTCCTCTCATCGACATTCATCCCATTTCAAACACAAGCAACAACAATGTTGCCAATTATTGGAGGGACTTGAACGACAACGCTTCTGCGCAAAGCGCAATAGATTTGCTAAAAAACGCCATCCGAAAATACGACTTAAACGACTGGTTGGCATTTAAACTTGCACAAGCGTATGCCGAAACGCTATTCCCTGCACGGCAAGCATCCGACACGCGCATTGCCATTATCCAATACCTTTTGTGCAATATCGGCTATGACATCCGCCTTGCATTATACGATGACGGATTGACTCTGTTAATGCCGTTCACGACTACCATATACGCCCGCAGCTATTTGGAGCTCGACGGAAAGCGCTTTTCAATTTTTTTCGACTCTGCATCGGCAGCAAAAACCATCACAGGAACAATTCAAACCTATTCTCTCCCCTACGACAAAAACACAGGATACAGTTTCAACCCTATATTTTCGCAACCGCCAATGCTTGTCGAGAAACCGGAAGATTTCCGGCTTTCCGGCGCCGGCATAACCATAACCGGCAAAGCAGATGCCAACTTGCGAGAAATTCTTTCCGACTATCCGCAACTCCCCGTAGTCGACTACACGAAATCCGAATTGCAACCGGAGTTAAGAAACGACATTGCGCGACAATTGAAAATGCAAGTTGCAGAAATGGACGAAATGACGGCTGTCAATACGTTGTTGCATTTCGTACAAAAAGCCTTCAACTACCAAACCGACGACAAGCAATTTGGATTTGAAAAACCGCTATTTCCCGAAGAGTCGATTTTATACAAACGGAACGACTGCGAAGACCGCGCGATATTTTTTGGCATGCTGATTCGAAATGTGCTCAATCTCGAATGCCTGCTGGTTGAATATCCGGGACATATCGGCACAGCTGTATGCCTTTCCGACAGTTCGGCAACCGGCACTTACTACATGGTCGACGGCAAAAAATACTTTGTGGCCGACCCGACATTCGAAGGAGCCGACGCGGGCATGTGCATGCCCGATTTTAGAAATATCAACCCGAAAGTGTATCGATTCGATTAATAAAAGATGCCGGAAACATAAAAATCTCCGGCATCTTGTCTTTTCTCAATTTGCAGACCTTTTTATTCTTCGTAAGGAAGCGTTGCTATCAAATCAGCAAACTTTTCCGCCACCATTTGCATAGGCTTTGCCAACATCGACTTAATGATTGGATTCAAGTCAATGGAAATTTCCACATGTGCATTCGTCGTTTCAGGCTCCGAACCGTCGGCCAACAAAATGTCGATTCCAAACGGAAGGGGCGATGAGATCGACGCCAAATGCACTCGCTCGTTTTCCACACCTCGCTCCATGCGGAAAGATATATCGCCTACCGATTTCGCATTCAACGTGATGGTATCGCCGTCCACGCGAATATCGCCGGCTTGATGCTTCAATTCTTCCGGCAATCCGTCGGTCGCTTTCTGAAAATTCGCCGGATCCGACAAGCGGCGATACATTTTGCTTCTCGCTGCTCGAACTATTCGTTCGGTACTCTTAAACGTAGTCATAATTATTCATCGATAACAGGATTCGGCGTCCAATTTTCCGGATCTTCACGCCATTGCTTCAACGTTTCAAGATCTGTCGGCTTTATGTAGTTGATCTCCAATGCAGATTCCAGCATTGTGGTGTAGTTGCTCAACGTGTGCAACCGCACTTTCGCTTTTTTGAAATTTTCTGCAGCAACGGGGAATTGATACGTGAAGATTGCAACCATTCCGACAACTTCGGCGCCGGCATTCCGAATGGCTTCCACCGCTTTCAGGCTGCTTCCGCCTGTCGAAACGAGGTCTTCCACCACCACTACCTTTTGCCCGGGCTTCAAATTGCCTTCAATCAAATTTTCCAAGCCATGGTCTTTGGGCGTAGACCGCACATAAATATAAGGGACACCCAATGTGTCCGACACCAATGCTCCTTGCGCAATCGCGCCCGTTGCCACGCCTGCCACAACCTCCGTGTCCGGAAAATTTTCCATGACAAGGCGGCTTAATTCCACTTTTATAAAATTACGCACTTCCGGATATGACAATGTCTTGCGATTATCTGTATATATAGGCGAGTTCCATCCGGACGACCATGTAAAAGGATTTTCCGGTTGCAGCTTGATTGCACTGATTTTAAGTAACTTTTCTGCTAAGATACGATCTACTTGTTTCATGTCGGAATATTTAATTGAGAAAACCTAAAAAGTTCATCCTTCTCTTTAAATCTGATTCTCCGCAACGCCACGCTTGTTAGGCAATTATGCCGAGAGGCAGATTTATGTGCAAAGATAAGACTTATATTTAAAAAATTATAAATGCCTCCAAATATTTCCTCAAAAAAAATCTTTTCAAATTCGTCCTCAATCGTTAGTCATGTTTGCAAAAGCCAACGAGATGATTTTCACTTTGGCAACGCCTATTTTCTGCAATGCGTCGCAACAAGCCAGCAATGTCGAGCCGGTTGTTATCACATCGTCTGCCAAAATTATATTCTTCCCTTGCGCTTCCTTGTTTGCGGAAAACACGCCCTCGACATTGCGCCGGCGGGCATCTGTGCCAAGAAACGTCTGCGAACCATGGTCTCTGACTGCCATCAACAAGTTTTCAGCAACGGGCAATCCCGATTTTTCCGACAACCCATCTGCAAAAAACCGGCTCTGATTATATCCCCGCTTATTCATTTTCCGCTTGTAAAGAGGGACCGGCACAATCACATCCATATCGGCAAAAAAATCCGTTTCGGCAATCTCTCTTGCAAAGCATTTCCCCAACGTCTTTGCCAACATTGGAACATTGCGATATTTCACATCTTTCAGAATCTCCGAATACGGGCTCAGCCTTCCATACCGAAACATCGACACTGCGGATTCCACGATCCTGCTTCCTAAGAACAATTTCTCCACTTCCGAATTGCCCCCATGTTCAGAAAATCGCAAACGAGGCATATCCGCAAGGCAGTGCAAACAAATGCCTTCTTCTCCCTGCACCAAATGCCGCCCACACACAGGGCAACATGCCGGAAAAAACAAATCGGCAATTCCCTCCGCCAAAGCCTTCAACGATTTCATACTGTTTCCTCAATTGTCGTTTCGTCAAAATCGTCCGCGCCCGACACCAATTCGGAAATTATCGGAGCGACAAATCGCGTTTCAAATCCACGCGACAAAGCCAAGCGGAATAACGTGTTTTTCATTTTATACGGATCGCTGCCGTTGCCAATCGTGCGGCACTTCGTTTCCAACAGTTTGCGCAAATTCCCGACATATTCCGACTCATCGATTTCTTCAAGCGCCAAATCCGCGATATGCTCAGGAATGCCATTCCGCCGTAACGCATACCGTATTTTTTTCTTTCCCCAACAATCAAACCGATATTTATCGTTGACGAAAGCTTTGGCATATCGTTCTTCGTCGATAAACTTTTTTTCTTCCAGCCAATCGGCAATGCGTGCCGCGTCCGGCGCAGCAACTCCCCAACAAAACATTTTTTGCAAAACTTCATTGCGCGACCGTTCCGAACGCGCGCAATAATCTGCCGCCTTGCTCAATGCTTCTTCGTAGGAAAGCTCCTTTTTCGCTTTCATGCTTTGCCTCCTTTCGCTGCACGTACAAAACGGACTTTTCCGCTTATATCCCGACGAGTTTCGATTTCCGAATAATCCAAGCTCGACAACAATCGGCACATTTCATCAGGAAACCGGCTGTTGATCTCAAAATATATTTTTCCCCCGACCGTCAATGCCTCACAGCCATAAACAGCCAACGCCCTATAAAACAGCAATGGATTGTCATCAGGCACAAACAACGCTTCCGGCGGCTCATAATCAAGCACATTGCACTCCATGTCCCGTTTTTCTTCTTCCGCGATATAAGGCGGATTGCTCACAATAATGTCATATCGCCCCGCATCGCCTTTCAACGACAAAATGTCACAACGCTCGAAATCTACTTCAACTTTCAGTTTTTCCGCATTCCCACGGGCAACCGCCAACGCGTTTTCCGAACAATCAATGCCCCTTACATGCGCAAATTTCAACGCCAAGGCAAGCGATATGGCAATACAGCCGCTTCCGGTGCCTGCATCTAGCACTTTCAAATCTTTTCGTTCGCGATTTTCATCGACAATCATGTCGACAAGTTCTTCCGTTTCCGGTCGGGGAATAAGCGTCGATTCATTTACGTTAAAAATATGCCCGCAAAAATAGGTTTGTCCGAAAATATATTGAATCGGTCGATTTTTCAACAGTTCTCCGACTACTTGCCATGTTTTGTTACATATAAAATCTGGCAAAATGCTATCTTTGCGGAGCAATATATCGACAGGTTCATAATGCATCAAATTCCGGAAAATGATGCGAATGAAAGCATTTGCCTCCCGTTCAGAATATTTTCCGGACAATTGTTGCCGGATGTCGCTGACAGTTTGTCCCAATGTGTGCCCGTCCATATATTTTTCGTTAACGCAAATCGCACGCTGCCTGCCAAGCATATTGGCCCGTACTGCCCGAAATGCTGTTTATAAAATACAAATATAGCGTTTTCAGAGAAAACAAAGAATGAACATTGATGAAATTTACATGCGTCGCGCCCTACGGCTCGCAAAAGCCGGCGAAGGCCACGTTTCGCCGAATCCCATGGTCGGAGCAGTCATTGTCTGCGACAGTCGCATCATAGGCGAAGGCTGTCATCGTGCCTACGGGCAAGCGCATGCCGAGGTCAACGCCATATCCTCTGTCCGCCCCGCCGACAAGCCGCTATTGTCGAAAAGCACGCTGTATGTGACGCTCGAACCTTGCTCTCACTATGGAAAAACTCCGCCATGCAGCAAGCTCATCATTGAAAGTCGCATCCCCCGCGTCGTTGTCGGGAGTTGCGATCCTTTCAGCAAAGTTAGCGGCAAAGGCATCAAAATGCTTCAAGATGCAGGAATCGACGTCGCAGTCGGCATTTTAGAAAATGAATGCCGCAACTTGAACGCACGTTTTATGACGGCCCACACGCATCATCGCCCGCACATCATGCTAAAATGGGCCGAAAGCGCCGACCGCTTTGTAGACATTGCCCGCGATTCTCGCCAAAAGCCGGTGCTTCTGTCCACTCCGGCCACCTTGCTGTTGTCCCACAAGCTGCGTGCAAGCTCCGACGCAATCATGATTGGCGCCAACACGTTGCAACTCGACAATCCGTCGCTCACGACCCGATTCTGGCATGGACGCAATCCCATACGCGTTGTCGTCAGCCACGACAGATGCCGCGCATTAGGCAACAGCAAAATATTCACCGACGGATTGCCCACATGGGTGTTTTCCGATTCAGGCGACACCATTGCAAACCCGAATGAGAATGTCGAAGAATTTGCAATCGAAGATTCCGCACATGCAATTGAATTCATTTGCGAAACCCTCTACCACCGTGGCATCACGTCCCTGCTCGTCGAAGGCGGGCCATGCCTGACAAACGAATTTCTCAAACTAAACCTTTGGGACGAAATTCGCGTAGAGCAATCCCCCATCCGGCTCGGAAATGGAGTCAAAGCCCCACAACTTCCGAACGTTACGCCTGTCGTTCGACAAATCGGAGACAACAATATTTTCCATTTCCACAACCCTGCTCTCAATAACTATTTGTGTTTTGTTTGACTGTTTAACACTCTTTCCGCTTCGGCATTGACAAAATAATTATACATTTGCACTTTAAATGAAGAAGATTTTCAGAAAAAGATGAAAAGATTAATCCCTGTATATGCTGTGCTGACAACATTCGCGTTGTTGATTGCCGCGTCGTGTGCTTCCTCGGAAAACGGCTCCGGAGACGAGCCGGTAATCCCATCTGCAAATACGCTCGTGGCAAGTTTCTACCTTCAAAAAGACGATTCTGTCATGGCCATGCTCGACTCCGTAAAATTTACCGTCGATGTCGACAAGCAGCTCATCTATAATGCCGACTCCTTGCCAAAAGGAACAAAAATCAACAGACTGCTTGCCAATATTACGCTCGCATCTTTGACATCTGTCGGCGAAATCACCATCAACGGTGCCGAAACGATGAACGACACCACATATACTTATACCAATTCCACAACCGACAGCATCGATTTCACGGGAAAAGTTTATCTGACTGTTCGCGCAGCCGACGAAATTTCCATCAAACGCTATGAAATCAGAGTCAACGTCCATCAAATCGAATCCGATTCCTTGTATTGGAATCAATTGGCAAGAAGAGACCTGCCGGCATATTCGATGGAATTGCTGAATCAAAAGACGGTGATGCAAGGCGACAAACTTTTTTGCTTGATTGAAGAAGAATCAAGATACACCATCTCATCAACAACCACGCCGGAAATTTATAACAGTTGGAACAAGCAATCTGCCGATTTCGGATTCAAGCCCGACATCAGCAGTTTCTGCGCGACATCCGACGCGCTCTACATCTTAGACGCAGAAGGCGCGCTTTATCGTTCAAGCGACGGGACATCGTGGGAAGCGACAGGCAAGAAATACAAATCTTTGATTGCCGGCTATGGCGACCGCCTGCTTGCCCTCAGTTTTGAAAATGGCACATATTTTCATGAGACATATACGCCAAATGGTGTTCTCGACAAGAAGCAAATCGACAATGCGTTCCCGATTAAAGGCTTCTCCCAACCATGCACATACTCTTCCGAATGGAGCATGACAACTCAATTATTCATCATCGGAGGAACGCGACAAGACGGAGTTACGACAGGCGACCTTTGGGGCTACGACGGCACAAACTGGGAAAAGCTTAGCAACAAGTCCGTACCGCCTATGACAGGCATAACGCTTTTCCCATACTACAGTTACAGGCAAATCAACTATAATTACGTTCAATTCCCCGTTTTGTTAGCCATCGGAGGGAAAAAAGCCGACGGCACGCTGACAAATGACGTATATATTTCCTTCGACAATGGTGTCAATTGGAAAATCGGAGACGACCTGATCCAATTGCCCGACTACATTCCGGAATCATTCGGAGCGCAAGCTTTCGTTGTCAATTCGACCTTGACTCGCTCTGCAAATTCCGGTTGGGAACAATATGCACCCAAGCCGCTTCCGGTGTGGTGGGCCATCGACTATGGCGTCTCAACACGCGCCTCACAAGCAATCACGTCGTGGGAATGCCCATACATATATATGTTTGGAGGGTACAGCAGCCAAGGCACTTTATTCAACAACATTTGGAAAGGCGTCATAAACAGATTGACATTCAAACCGTTAATCTAAAAGATGCAAACCACATTGCTCATGGACACAACAACCGGCTCATACAAAATGCGACAAAAGCTGATTCTACTGTTGGCCTCGCTTGCAATATTCCCTTGCGCAACGGCTCAGGAATATCGGTTTGAAGCGGGAGCTGCAGCCGGCATCAGCGGCTATTTGGGCGATGTGAACCAAAGCAATGTCGTTAAAAATCCCGGATTCTCCGGCAGTTTGCTTTTCCGTTATCTCATCAACAAACGTTTTGCCGTGAAAATCGACGCGACAACTGCCGGCATCAGCGGCAACTCCGCCGATTTCACCAACATGTTTCCCGACGGACAGCAATACTCCTTCTCCGAACGCTACTACGACGTTGCTGCTGCGTTTGAATTCAACTTCCTCAACTTTGGAATGAACGACGACTACCGCAAGCTGAAACGCATCACGCCATACCTTTCATTAGGCTTTGGCGCGGCTTATTCGTCAAGCGGCTCTTTCGTCCCCCACATTCCGATTAGCATCGGAGCAAAATACAAACTCGCGCGACAATGGAATCTCGGATTAGAAGTGAGAGCACGCATGATGCTCAACGACAAAGTAGACGGATTGTCCGATCTTTACAACATCGACAGTTCGTTTATGAAAAATACCGATTGGTGTCCGACTTTGATGGTCAGCGTATCCTATGAATTTGGCGAAATATGCAAAATTTGCCATTATGTCGAATAAAAATTGCGCAGCGATGTCATTAGAAGATAAAATCAACCAAATAAACCAAAAACGGCTGCCTCGCCACGTGGCAATCATCATGGACGGAAACGGGCGATGGGCTCGGCAACGCAATCTCGACCGTTCGATGGGCCACATGGAAGGCGTCAATACGGTCCGGAGAATCACAGAGATTGCCTCCGACATTGGCGTGAAGTATCTGACACTTTATACCTTTTCCACTGAAAATTGGAGTCGGCCAAAAGAAGAAGTCGACGGACTAATGCACCTCATTGCCATTGCCATCGAGCGAGAAACACCGGGATTGGTTGCCAACAACGTAAAGCTCCGAATCATTGGCGACTTGTCGCGCATCCCCGACTTCGCCCTCGACCGGTTGCGCAATTGCGAAAATGCCACATCGGCATGTTCCGGAATGACATTGGCTCTCGCCATCAGCTATTCCGCACGTTGGGAAATGACACAAGCCGCTCAACGACTTGCCCATGCCGCAATAGCGAAACAAATTACACCGGAGCAAATCGACGAAACAATGTTTTCCAACAGCTTGACCACTGCCGGAATGCCCGATCCCGATTTGCTAATTCGCACAGGCGGCGACTATCGGATAAGCAATTATCTGCTTTGGCAAATTGCCTATTCGGAACTATTTTTTACCGACGTGTTCTGGCCGGATTTCACAAAAGACCATTTTTGCGATGCAATTTTGCAATATCAATCCAGAGAACGGCGTTTTGGCAAAACGAGTGAACAAATACGACAAATCTAAAAACGAACCTATTATACGAACATGAGATACAAAGTTTTACTCATTCTGACAATAGTAGCAACAGTTTTATTCCCCGACATTAAAGCTGCTGAGGCTAACGACACCATCTACAATCCGACGGTCATATTCTCCAGTATGCCAAAACGATATGAAATTGCAGGAATCCGCGTCACCGGTGTCGACAACTACGAAGACTACATCGTTATCGGATATTCAGGGCTTTCTGTCGGCGATGTCGTGGAAATTCCCGGAAGCGCAATCACAGACGCTGCCAAGCGATTCTGGCGACAAGGATTGTTTTCCAAAATTCAAATCAAAGTAGAAAAAATATATGGCGACAAGGCATGGTTGGTATTCGACTTGCGCCAACAACCCCGCATCTCAAAAATCAATTATAACGGCGTGAAAAAAGGCGAACGCGAAGAACTCGAAGAGCGCCTCGGCCTAATGATTGGCAACCAAATCACGCAAAACATTGTCAATCGCGCCAAAGACATCATTTCGGCTTATTTCAAGCAAAAAGGATTCAGCAATGTCACCGTTGGCATCAGGCAAACTCCCGATTTGAGCAAAGAAAACGAAATGATTGTCGACATCGATATCGACAAAAACGATAAAGTGAAAGTCCACAAAATATATATCGACGGGAACAAAGTGCTAAGCGACAAAAAGATTCAACGCACGATGAAAAAGACAAACGAAAAGAAACGGCTTGTCAACCTTTTCCGCCAAAAGAAATTCGTCGAGCAAGATTATGAGAACGACCTCAACTTAATTATCAAAAAATACAACGAATTGGGCTATCGCGATGCTCGAATCGTAAGCGACAGCGTCGCTGCCTACAACGACAAACTTGTCGACGTGTTCATCACCGTGGAAGAAGGACAGCAATACTTCATTTCCGACATCACTTGGGCCGGAAACACCGTGTACCCCTCGTCCACGCTCGATGCCATCCTCGGCATGAAGGCAGGCGATGTCTACGACCAAACGCTCTTGAATAAGCGCACGCTGGAAGACGACGACGCTGTGGCCAACTTGTATATGAACAACGGCTATTTGTTCTTCCAACTCGTCCCAATCGAATCTAAAATCGAAGGCGATTCCATCGCGCTCGAAATGCGCATCTCCGAAGGTCCCCAAGCCACAATCAACAGCATTGTCATCAATGGAAACGACCGTTTGTACGAAAAAGTGATCCGCCGCGAATTGCACGTGCGCCCCGGAGAACTCTTCTCCAAGGACGATTTGATGCGCTCCGCCCGTGAAATTGCGCAAACAGGCCATTTCGATCCGGAAAGCATGGACATCCAACCGGAACCGAATCCCGACAACGGAACAGTCGACTTGATTTTCAACCTGACTTCCAAAAACAACGACCAAATCGAATTGTCGGCCGGTTGGGGACAAACCGGTGTTATCGGAAAAGTTGCGTTGAAATTCACCAACTTCTCCATTAAAAACCTATTTAACCCGGGGTCGTACAAAGGCATCATCCCGCAAGGAGAAGGACAAACGTTCACAATCAGCGCGCAAACAAACGCAAAATACTATCAAGCATATAGCGTATCATTCCTCGACCCATGGTTCGGAGGAAAACGGCCGAACTCGCTATCGGTTTCGGCATACTATTCGCGCCAAACGGGAGTCAACTCCAATTTCTACAACAGTTCCTATTACGACCCATACATGATGGGAGCTTACGGCTTCGGATGGGGATATAACTCCGATTACTATCAATACAGCTATGAAAGTGCATACGACCCCAATAAGTTCCTCCAAATGGCAGGCGTGGCCGTCGGATTCGGGAAACGCTTGAATTGGCCGGACAACTACTTCACGTTCCAAGCGCAATTGTCCTACAATTGGTACTATCTGAAAAATTGGGAATACTTGTCTTACATGAACAATGGCACATCCAATTCGTTCGTGTTGGGCCTTTCGCTTTCTCGAAACAGTATCGACAACCCGATATACACACGAAGCGGCAGCCAATTTTCGCTTGATTTGAGCATCACGCCTCCCGTTTCTTTGTTCAGAGACAAGAATTGGCAAGCACTGTACGAACAAAGCCAAAGAGGCTCGCAAGCTGCGAAAAAAGAAATGTACAGTTGGATCGAATATTGGAAATTAAAATTCAAAGCGCGCACCTACACGCCGCTCACCGACCCGACCGGAAAATGGACCCTCGTGCTTATGACCCGCGCCGACATCGGATTGCTCGGAAGCTACAACAAATACTTGAAATCGCCGTTTGAAACATTCTTCGTCGGCGGCGACGGCATGTCGGGAAGCTACGGATACGCACAAGAAACGATTGCCCTCCGCGGTTACGACAACGGAGCGTTCACGCCGTGGAAAAAAGACGGCTACGCATACACGCGGTTCTGTCTCGAATTGCACTTCCCGTTCATGCTTCAACCAAGCACGACTATTTACGGACTTGCATTCCTCGAAGGCGGTAACGCATGGACCGACGTGAAAGACTTCTCTCCTTTCAACCTCAAGCGGTCGGCGGGAGCAGGCGTGCGCATCTATCTGCCAATGGTTGGCATGATGGGTATCGACTGGGCTTACGGTTTCGACACTGTTTTCGGAGAAAAAGGAGGCGGCCACTTCCACTTCATCCTCGGACAAGAGTTCTAACAAGATTTATTAACTATCTTGCAATAAACTTCTTCGACAGTTATGCGTCTTAACCATATACAACAAAAAACAAAAACACTATGAAACGTCTATTCATTGCCGCCATCACAATGGCATTCTTCGCCATCGCAGGGCATGCGCAAAAATTCGCGCTTGTCGACATGGAATACATACTAAAAAACATTCCGCAATACGAAATGGCAAACGAGCAACTCAACCAAGTGTCGCTTCGTTGGCAAAAAGAAGTGGAAACCATTTCGAAAGAAGCTGAGACGCTCTACAAAAACTACCAAAGCGACAAGGTTTTCTTGACCGACGAGCAAAAACAGAAAAAAGAAGAAGAAATCGTCGCCAAAGAAAAAGAAGCAGCCGAGTTGCAAGCCAAATATTTTGGACCGCAGGGCGAATTGTATAAAAAACGCCAATCGCTCATCGAGCCGATACAAGACGACATTTACGAGGCTATTAAGAAGGTGTCGGAAGAACGAGGCTATCAAGTAATTTTCGACAGAGCATCCTCGGCAGGCATCATTTTTGCTTCGCCCAGAATCGATGTCAGCAATGAAGTGCTTGAGAAATTAGGTTATTCAAAATAATTGCGTATATTTGCACGTTGATAATCAAAAAAAATAACAAATAAACAAAATAGAAATGATTAAAAAACTATTTATTGCGGCCTTGTTGGCTGCGCCTCTGTGCCTTTCCGCGCAAAATAAAATCGGAAGCGTCAATTCTCAAGAAATACTTCCGCTCATGCCGGAAGTAAAACAGGCTCAAACCACTTTGGAGGCTGTTTCAAAACAATACGATGAGGAATTCCAAAACTTGCAAAACGAATTCAACAAAAAGCTCCAAGAGTACCAAGCTTTGGCACAAGACACTCCGGAATCCATCAGACAACGTCGCGAACAAGACCTTCAAGAATTGGACACCAAAATCCGCAATTTCCAAGAAGCTGCCGGACGCGACATGTCCAACCAACAACAACAATTGATGATTCCCATCCAAGAAAAAGTGATGAGCGCAATCAAATCGGTAGGCGATGAGAATGGATTTTCCTACATTTTCGACCTTGCATCTCCCTCTATTGTTTATACCGGCAAAGATGCAATCGACATCACCCCGTTGGTAAAACAAAAACTAAACTTGAAAGATACTCCGGCAACTACTACGCCGGCTGCGCCTGCTGCTACAAACACACCGGCACCCTCAACAACAGGCAAATAATACCAAAACGCTTTGACAAAAAACGCAGCGATATTCGACTGAACATCGCTGCGTTTTCGTTTCCTCCAACAATCCAAAACTTTAACGCACCGGAATTTTGTCGATGCGCCTTTGATGCCGGCCGCCTTCAAACGAAGTGGATAAAAATGTCTTCACGATTTCAAGAGCCTGCTCTGCCGTTATAAACCGCCCCGGCATAGAAAGCACATTTGCGTCGTTATGCTGACGCGACAACGCCGCTATTTCAGGCAACCAACACAAAGCGGCACGAATCCCTTGATGCTTGTTGAGAGTCATGCTGATTCCCTCTCCGCTCCCACAAATGGCAATTCCGGGATAACATTCTCCCGATTCCACTGCCTCCGCACAAGGATGGGCGAAATCAGGATAATCGCAACTGTCGGTGGAATACGTTCCAAAATCCTTATAGGCAATCCCCTGTTGCTTCAAATAGCCTATCACAGCTTGTTTCATTTCGAATCCGGCATGATCGCTGCATAGCGCCACCGGAATGTTTGGCTTCAATATTGTCATCGTATTTCAATTTTAGTTTCGCAGAACAAATATAGTGCAAGGTGAGCGAAATGCAAAGAGTTTACTCAATTTGCATTTCCGAACCGCAGCCTATATTATCCAAATATAGTGCAAGGTGAGCGAAATGCAAAGAGTTTACTCAATTTGCATTTCCCGAGCCGCAGCCTATATTATCCAAATATAGCGCAAGCCGAGCGGAAAACAATCAAACTTGTTTGAAATTGTTTTCCCGAGCCGCAGCCGATATTATTCAAATTAGTGCAAGGCAAGCGAAATGCAAAGAGTTTACTTAATTTGAAAAATTTTGAAAAGATTGTCCATCCCTATTCACCCGCAGCAACCAACCTTTCGCAATAAAAAATCCGAAGAAATAAAAAATTTCAGCCAAAAGCCATTAAGTTTGCACAAAGAATTGTACGGTCATGAAAATTTGCCTTCTCGCCATTGGGAAAACTCTCGACATATATGCCGAGAGCATCAACGATTACGCGAAACGAATCAATCGCTACATCCCCTTTTCTATTCGATGTCTTCCCGAGGCAAAAAACACAAAAAACATGACACAAGAACTGCAAAAAAGCGCAGAAGGCGTCATGTTTGCCAATGAGTTTGAGAAATCCGACTATGTTGTGCTGCTCGACGAAAAAGGCAAGGAATTATCCTCCAAAGAATTTTCTGCATTTATGGCAAAAAAAATGCAGACAGTCCCGAAACGCATTGTGTTTGTTGTCGGAGGGCCTTATGGTTTTTCCGCCGACGTATATGCGCGAGCCAATGAAATGCTGTCGCTTTCACGCATGACGTTTCCCCACGACTTGATTCGCCTCGTTTTTGTCGAACAACTTTATCGCGCTTTCACCATCCTCCACAACGAACCCTATCATCACGAATAAGAATCAAGCCAAAGCCGGCACCAACCAGCGAGCCAACAAATATCCGCCGCCTACAAGCCAACCGAACAGCAGCAATGCCAACACAAACGGTTTGGCGCCTGCTTTCTTGAATTTATCGATGCTCGTATCCGTCCCAAGCGCCGTCATTGCCATTGTAAGCAAAAACGTGTCGATATACTCTATTGCGCCATTCAAAGGAATGTCTTTCACGCTTTCCGCCCCTGTCAAATATTGAAGCAACGAATTCAAGCAAATCACGCCTATAAAACCGAAAGCAAACCATGGCACCATAATCTTGCTTTTGCCATTCCCTTTCGCTTTTCCTCTCGTTCGCGACAGCACAAACCCCATTACCACAAGCACCGGAGCGAGCATCATCACACGTATCATTTTCGTAATGGTTGCCGTTCCCGCTATGCCGGTAGCATCCGTCGGATCCATTGCATTTCCGGCACCCGCCACATGCGCCACTTCGTGCAATGTGCTACCGGTATAAACCGCCACTTGCATATTGTCGAGGCCGTCAAGCACACCCGTCCGATACATGACCGGATACAAAAACATCGCAATCGTCCCGAATATCACAACCGTCGACACGGCAATCGCCGTCTTATGGCTTTCGCATTTCACAACCGGTTCGGCCCCCAGCACAGCAGCCGCGCCGCAAATAGAACTGCCGGTAGCCGTCATCAATGCCGTGTCGGAATCCAATTTCAGCAATCGGCCAAGCCAAACGCCTAAAAATATCGTTCCGCAAACAATAATCAAGTCGACCACTACTGCCGACAATCCCACTTGCGCCACCTGCGACAACGTCAGGCGAAATCCATACAATACGATTCCCGCACGCAATAATTGCTTTGTACAGAATTTTATGCCCGGCACCCATGTCTCCGGCAATCGATTCCGCAAGCTGTTGGCATACAACATTCCTAAAATGATGCCCACAATCAGCGGACTGAACGACATTTTTCTTACAAACGGAATTTCCGCAATATAAAACGCCGCACACGAAAACAACGCTATCAACAAAATACCGTGCAAAGTATTTCCCCTTGTTCCTTTTTCAAACATAACCCTATTTTTTTGCAAAATTACAACAGACGACCTCTACGTGCAACACTTTCCATTCCATATGCCAAAAGAACAATTTGCACCGCCCAATCAACTTATTATACATCAATCACATACATAAACATCCTCGCGCCACAATGAATATTAAGATGCCACTTTATGAGCATCCGAAAAAAAGTCATATCTTTGCACCTTGAAAAATACGATTAAATGTCTGACAATATAGAAAATCCGACGATTCTATTTGAAACAAGCTGGGAGGTTTGCAACAAAGTCGGCGGCATATACACCGTTCTATCCACAAAAGCAAAAATATTGTGCAAACAATTGGGCAACAACATGATATTTGTCGGCCCTGACGTTTGGACAAAAGAAAACCCTTCCCCATTTTTCAAAGAATCAAAAACGCTGCTCAAAGAATGGCGCAATCAAGCGAATTTGCCCGATGGAATCAGCGTCCGCATAGGAAAATGGCTCATTCCGGGATCGCCTGTCGCGATACTTGTGAAATTCGACGCGCTATACGCTCGAAAGAATGAAATATATGCAGAAATGTGGGAACGCTACCAAGTCGATTCCTTGCATGCCTATGGAGATTATGACGAAGGCTGCGCATTTGCCGTCGCAGCAGCCATGGTGATCAGGAGCTGTGCAGCATTCATCGCTCGCCGCAACGACAAAATCGTGGCCCATTTCAACGAATGGACTACCGGGATGGGGTTGCTCTATTTGAAAACCTATGCGCCAAATATCGCCACCGTATTCACGACACACGCCACAAGCATCGGTCGAAGCATTTGCGGAAACAACAAACCGTTGTACAAGTATTTCCACAATTACAACGGCGACCAAATGGCAGCCGAATTGAACATGCAATCGAAACACTCGCTCGAAAAAGCAGCCGCACACAACGCCGATTGCTTCACAACCGTAAGCAAAGTCACAGCCGACGAATGCGAACAATTGCTTGAAATACGCCCCTTCATAACACCTAACGGTTTCGAACTCGCATTCGTTCCGAAAAGAAAAGAATACGATTCCGTGCGCAAAAAAGCACGCGACAAATTGCTCGACGTTGCTTCGGCATTGACAGGAAAATCATTTTCCAAAAACACGTTTCTCTTTGCAACTGCCGGACGAAATGAATATCGCAACAAGGGCATCGACATGTTTATTGATGCCGTCAACACCTTGCGCAACGAGAATCCGGCCCGAGCTGCCATCGCGTTTATCCTTGTGCCTGCATGGAGCATGTCGCCAAGAGCCGATTTGCACTCTCGGTTGCAAAACGCAGCGAAACAATCCGACGCGCTCGCAGAACCTGTCATCACGCACACGCTCCACAACTATTCATCCGACACGATCTATAATCGAATTGAATATTTAGGTTTGCTCAACGGTTCGCAAACCAACGTAAATGTCATATATGTCCCTTGCTATTTGAACGGCAACGACGGCATATTCGACATGACATACTACGAGCTCCTCCCCGGCTTCGACGCTGCCGTATTCCCCTCCTACTATGAGCCGTGGGGATATACGCCCCAAGAAGGACTTGCCTTCGGCGTCCCGACTATTACAACCGATTTGTCGGGTTTCGGCCAATGGCTTTTATCCGAATTTGAAAACGATTTCAAAGTTTGCGGGGCAAAAGTCGTGCACCGCACCGATTCCAATTACGAGACTGCCGTGTCCGATATTGTTTCCTGCATCAAGGAATTGATGTCTGCCAAACCGGCGCAAATCAGAAGAATCACCGGCGCCGCTATCGAAACTTCGAAAAAATCCACATGGGAACAATTTATCGAATATTACCGCGCCGCCTACGACATTGCATTGAAAAACAAACAAAAACAAAAACAATAACAACATTCCGGCTCTGCCGGATATAACTAAATAGACACATTATGAATCTTAAAGTAAGCAACACGAACGCTCCCGTATGGAGAGACATTACTGTTTATGCAGAATTGCCTGCCAAACTGAAATGTTTGGACGAACTTGCTCATAACGTTTGGTGGTCATGGAATAGCGATGCTAAAAAATTATTCCACGACATCGACCCTGATACATGGAGGGACACCGGGGAAAATCCGGTCCTATTATTGCAAAAATTGAGTTTTGAAAAATACCAATCGCTTGCAAAAGACGAACTTTTTTTGGCACGCCTGAATGAAGTCTACAAAGAGTTTAAAAACTACATGAAAAAGCCGTTGCGCAAGGACGTTCCTTCCATCTCCTATTTCAGCATGGAATATGGGCTTTGCAGCGCGCTTAAAATCTATTCCGGAGGCCTTGGCGTCCTTGCCGGCGACTACATCAAGGAAGCATCCGACTCATGTATCAACATGACAGCCGTCGGTTTCTTGTACCGATATGGCTATTTCAACCAAACACTTTCAATGGACGGCCAACAAATTGCCGAATACGTAGCGCAAAACTTCAACCAAATACCGGTAGAGCCAGTGCTTAATTCGGACGGAACGCCGATGGTGCTTGCCGTGCCCTATCCGGGACGCGACATCTATTGCAACATTTGGCGTGTCAATGTCGGACGCGTAAAATTATATTTGCTCGACACCGACACCAACCTCAATTCCGAATTCGACCGGCCCATCACCCACAAACTTTACGGCGGTGATTGGGAAAACCGCATCAAGCAAGAATATTTGTTGGGCATCGGCGGCATTATCATGTTGCGCGCCCTTGGCATCAACACCGAACTTTATCATTGCAACGAAGGCCACGCGGCTCTGCTCAACTTGCAACGCCTCGTTGAATACGTTCAAAACGACCATTTGGATTTCAACACAGCGCTCGAAGTTGTCCGCGCGACAGGGTTATATACAGTACACACCCCCGTTCCCGCCGGACACGACTACTTCGAAGAAAGCTTGTTTGGGAAATATATGGGCGAGTTCCCTGCCAAATTGGGCATCTCATGGTCTGATTTGATGAATATGGGGCGTGAAAACCCCGATACCAACGAACGCTTCTCCATGAGCGTATTCGCGCTGAACACTTGCCAAGAATCCAACGGCGTAAGCTGGCTGCACGGCGAAGTGTCGAAACACATGTTCCAAGGCGTCTGGAAAGGCTATGCCCCCGAAGAATCCCATGTGTCATACGTGACAAATGGCGTGCACATGCCAACATGGGCCGCCTCCGAATGGAAAGCGTTCTATGCCAAAACATTCGGCCCGAACTACATGGAAGCGCAGTCCGATGAAATGACATGGGCTCCGATCCTGAAAGCAAAGGAAGAAGAAATATGGAAAATCCGCGTTGCATTGAAAAACAAATTCATCAATTATGTCAAACGCGAATTCAAAGAGACATGGCTGAAAAACCAAGGCGACCCATCGAGAATCGTCTCAATCATCGACAAGATCAATCCTAACGCGCTAATTATCGGATTCGCCCGCCGGTTTGCAACTTACAAACGCGCACACCTGCTGTTTACCGACCTCGACCGTTTGGCAAAAATCGTCAACAACGAACAATTCCCCGTGCAGTTCGTGTTCGCAGGGAAAGCCCATCCGGCCGACGGCGCAGGGCAAGGTCTCATCAAACGAATCATTGAAATCTCGCGCATGCCGCAATTCCTCGGCAAAGTCATTTTCCTTGAAAACTACGACATGACGCTTGCCAAACGCCTCGTTTCCGGCGTAGACATTTGGTTGAACACCCCGACGCGACCGCTCGAAGCGTCCGGCACATCCGGAGAAAAAGCGGAAATGAACGGAGTGCTCAATTTCTCCGTGCTCGACGGATGGTGGTACGAAGGGTATCGCGAAGGCGCAGGATGGGCATTGACCGACAAACGCACCTTCACCGATCAAAACCAACAAGATCAATTGGATGCTGCGACAATCTACTCAATGCTCGAAAACGAAATCATTCCGCTTTATTTTGCAAAAAATTCAAAAGGCTATTCGCCGGAATGGATTCAATACATCAAAAATTCGATCGCGCATATTGCGCCCAATTTCACAATGAAACGAATGATCGACGATTATATCGGACGTTTCTATTTGAAAGAAAGCAAATATGCCAAAGACTTGAAGAAGAACGATTTTGCAAAAGCGAAAGAAATCGTTGCATGGAAAGAATTTGTTGCGTCACGTTGGGACGGCATCAAGGTGCTCGAATCAAGCACAATCGATCCAAGCGCCAACTCTTTCGGGGACAAGTTTAAAGTTACCGCAAAAATCAACACCAACGGATTGGCCGACAGCATTGGCGTAGAAATGGTCGTCTACTCGGTGGAAGAAGGACAGCAAAAATATCTCGACCGTCATGAGCTTAAAGAAACGAGCAGAGATGGCGACGTCGTTTCTTACGAACTGACGCACAAAATCGACGTGTCCGGAATGTTCCACTATGGCTTCCGCATTTACCCGAAAAATCAAGCACTTGCGCATCGCCAAAGTTTCGCATACTTAAAGTGGTTCTAAAAACACTAACTTTCAACAACCGATCATGGCATCCCCGTTGTGTGGATGCCATGATTGTTTTTTGGATGGAAATATTGCATGCTATTAGAAACAAGCAAAATGAATAAGTTTGTTTTATCATGCACAGAGTTTTGACTATATTTGCACACCCAAAATATCCACATGAATACGATTTTATCAATAATCATTCCAGTCTACAATGATGAAAAGCATATAAGCAGATGCATCGATTCCTGTTTGAAACAAGACTTGCAATCCAACGAGTATGAAATTATCATTGTCAATGATGGTTCTGATGACAGAACATTTGAGATTGCGCAAAATTATGCGTCATCCCATTGCAATATAAAAATTGTCTCCACTATTAATCAAGGTGTTTGCATGGCACGCAACACCGGTATGAAAGAAGCTGCCGGCGAATTCCTTTGGTTTATTGATTCCGACGACTATATCAAACCAAATTGCCTGCATCATTTGATCGAAACTGCCAAAACAAATGATTTAGATTTGATGTGGTTCAAATGGGAACGAATTGACGAAAATGGAAATCCTCTTCCCCCTTATAAAGGTGAACGCCTTTCAGAAAATACGACGGTCATGTCTGGTGACATGTTTTTAAGGACCGTATTTGATGAATGTGGTTTTGTTTGGGCTTTTTTTATGAAAAAAGACTTTCTCATTAGCCGTAACCTATTCTTCACTCCCCAAATTACACATACAGGAGACATGGAATTTATGGCACGCGTAACAATACAAGCAACAAAAGTGAAATTTGTGAACGAAAGTCCTTATATATATGTTACACGAATTGGAAATCTTACAAATAGCTATAGCCCTAATAAATACCAAAGTCTCATAAAAACAATCGCTACTGTTGTTGAATTATCAAAAAAATATCCCGATCAGCCGTACTATAAAAACATCTCTGCCGCACTAATTATTAACTTAATTCGAACAATTTCAGATATTCAATATGGGCAAGAAAGAAAAATATTGCCGCAAACATTGAAAGAGCTTGGTATCAAACGGTTGCATTATCGACACAATGGCATACGAAAATATATGGCAAACATCTACAATATCAGCCCCCGGCTTTGCATAGCAATATCAAGACTGCTAAAAAAATAACGACACCACCCGCACGATTGGAAATATTCCGCATTTCAATAAAACATCGTACCTTTGCGCCATATTTCCACATGTATCATGAGCGATATTATTTTAGGAATCGAATCGTCGTGCGACGATACCTCAGCCGCCATCATCAAAGACGGCATTCTGCTATCCAACGTCATTGCAAGCCAAAGCGTGCATGAAGCTTATGGAGGCGTCGTGCCGGAACTGGCCTCTCGCGCCCACCAGCAAAACATCGTGCCGGTGGTCTCCGAAGCGATAAAGCGCGCAGGAATCCAAAAAAACGACATCAGCGCCATTGCCTTCACCGCAGGCCCGGGACTAATCGGCTCGCTATTGGTAGGCACATCGTTTGCAAAAGGCTTGTCGACCGCGCTCGGCATCCCGATGGTATGCGTGAACCATCTTCACGGACATGTGCTCTCCCATTTCATCAAAGAAGACGAATCGACTGTCGTGCCCGAATTTCCATACATGTGCTTGTTGGTATCCGGCGGAAATTCGCAAATTATCATCGTGGAAGACTTTGACAAAATGCAAATTATCGGGCAAACGATCGACGATGCTGCCGGAGAAGCATTCGACAAATGCGCCAAAGTCATGGGGCTGCCCTATCCCGGCGGACCTTATATCGACAAGCTCGCACAAGAAGGCAATGCAAATCGCTTTAAATTCAGCAAGCCGCATATAGCCGGTCTCGATTACAGTTTTAGCGGGCTGAAAACTTCTTTCCTATACACGTTGCGCGATGAGACAAAAAAAGATCCCGATTTCATCGAAAAAAACAAAGCCGACCTTGCGGCTTCTTTGCAACAAACAATCATCGACATCCTATTCGACAAACTGGCAAAAGCTGTAAAAGAACATCCGGAAATACGGCAAATCGCCATCGGAGGAGGAGTTTCGGCCAATTCCGGCATAAGGAAAGCCACCGAGGACTTTTGCCGTCGCCGACACTTGACGGCATTCATCCCCAAAAGAGCTTTCACCACCGACAATGCCGCCATGGTTGCCATCGCCGGATATTTCAAATACCGCGCCAACGAATTTTGTCCGCTCGACATCGCGCCGTTTGCACGGGTCGAGATTTAAAGTCATTCATCCGATGAAAGTATCAATCATAGCCATCGGCGACGAGCTGTTAATCGGGCAAGTCGTCGACACCAACTCCGGAACAATCGCCCGCGAGATCAATCCCGACGGTTGGGCCATTGAAAGCATACGCGTCGTAGCCGACGCTGCCGACCAAATCGAACATGCTGTCCGCCAAGCGCTGTCAGAAACGGACATTGTCCTCACTACCGGCGGACTCGGCCCTACCAAAGACGACATTACAAAAGAAACGCTCCGAAAAATCTTTGGAGGCGAAATGATTCTAAACAAAGCCGTTGAAAAGAACGTATTGGAAGTGATGCGCAAGCGCGGACTGCAAATCAACGCACTCACAGCAGCCCAAGCCTACGTGCCTTCGTCGTGCAAAGTGATTCAGAATAGAGTCGGGACGGCCCCGTTGATGTGGTTTGAAAAGGACGGAAAAGTCCTTGTCTCCATGCCCGGAGTCCCATTTGAAATGGAAGAAATGTTCCACACCGACATTTTCCCCATGCTCAAACAGCGTTTTCCCGAAACAGAAAGTATCTGCCACCGCACTTTTGTCGTTGCAGGATATTCCGAATCCAAACTCGCCACAATCCTTGAAAAATTCGAGCAAGAAATGCCCGGCAACATCCACCTCGCATATCTTCCGAAGCCGGGAGTTGTACGGTTGCGCCTGACAGGACACGACATCGACAGCAGCCGACTTTCAGCGACAATGGATGCGCTCAGCGACAAATTAGACTCCATACTTGGCAAAAACTTGATTTGCAAAGGCGACAAAACACCCGCCGAAATACTCGGCTCCCTTTTAAAAGACAAATCATTGAGCGTCGCGACTGCCGAAAGTTGCACCGGAGGAAACATCGCGCACGAAATCACGCAAATAGCCGGCAGTTCCTCTTACTATAAAGGCTCGGTAGTGGCATACGCAAACGAAACTAAAACCAACATCCTCGGAATCGATGCAGAAACAATAGAGAAAGAAGGAGCCGTCAGCGGGCCGGTAGTCCGCCAAATGGCAGAAGGCGTGGCAAAACGATTGTCGACCGATTGCGCCATCGCCACATCGGGCATCGCAGGCCCATCCGGAGGAACACCGGAAAAGCCCGTTGGCACCGTATGGATTGCAGCCACATGTTCAGGAAAAACGGTTGCCAAACTCTTCAAATTCGCAGGCAACCGCAATCGCGTCATCAATCACGCCACCACGATGGCCGAACTCATGTTAATCGAAATGATAAAATATTGACAATTAGCGACAAACAAACGAACAGAAAAAGAAATACATCAAAAAATTTGTTTTATATCTGAAAAATCACTTACTTTGCACTCTGATTTGAGGATAAATACTTGAAAATTAATAAAATTAGTTATAGCCATGTCAAAAGTTTGTCAAATCACAGGCAGAAAAGCGGCCGTAGGCAACAACGTTTCTCACTCGAAGAGAAGAACAAAACGCAAATTTAAGGCAAATCTGTTCAACAGAAGATTTTTTTGGGCAGAACAACAATTGTGGATTCAACTTACTGTTTCCGCAGCAGGCCTCCGCACAATTAATAAAATCGGTCTAAACGCAGCCATTAAGCAAGCAGCCGAGAAAGGGTATTTAACTAGCATTAAAACAGCAGAATAATATGGCAAAGAAAGCAAAAGGCAACAGAGTGCAAGTTATTCTCGAATGCACCGAACACAAAGACAGCGGCATGCCGGGAACTTCTCGGTATATCACGACGAAGAATCGCAAGAATACAACCGAACGTTTGGAATTGAAAAAATACAATCCAATTCTGAAACGCGTAACTGTTCACAAAGAAATTAAATAATAAACAACTATGGCAAAGAAAACCGTCGCAACACTTCAAACAGGCGAAGGGCGCACTTACAGCAAAGTCATCAGAACTGTAAAATCTCCGAAAACAGGCGCTTATGTATTCAAAGAAGAGATGGTGCCGAACGACGCTGTAAAAGAAGCTCTCAATAAGTAAAGAACAAATTATATTTTTCCTATTGATAAAAGGCAGAAACTTTTCAACAATGTTTCTGCCTTTTTCCATTTTTGCATTTGCTCAAAAAGTGAGAGAAGTCCTTTTTTGTTCACCTGCCTTTCCGTAACTTTGCGCAGTTATTGTCAAACCAATGGAAAAACAAATTGAAATCGACGGAGTGAAACTCAACTTTTGCGTTGAGGGAGCGGGAAAACCCGTTGTTTTAATGCATGGCTGGGGATGCGACCATACCACTTTGGCAAGCATCGAGCATCGACTAACACCGCATTTCAAAGTATACAACATCGACTTCCCCGGTTTTGGGAAAAGCCAAGAGCCACCATACGTGTGGGGCATTGAAGAATACACGCAAGCAGTCGAACATTTTTTAAAATCCGAACAAATCGACAATCCGATTCTATTGGGACATTCCTTTGGAGGCCGTGTCGGCATCTTGTTGGCGTCGCGCAACAAGGTAAAAAAACTCATACTCGTCGATGCAGCCGGCATCAAGCCTCGCCGCTCTCTTGCCTATTACTTCAAAGTCTACACTTATAAAATCATAAAACACGCCTTGCCCGTCCTTTGCGGCAAAAAGAATGGAGAAAAGCTTTTAAACAAATACCGCAAGCGCGTTGGTTCAAGCGATTACAGCAATGCCTCTGCCGGAATGAGGAGAATCCTAAGCAAAGTCGTTAACGAAGACTTGAAATTCGCGCTTCCGAAAATCAAATGCCCCACCCTGCTTATATGGGGAAGCAAAGACACGGCCACTCCGATTTCCGATGCCCGCAAGATGGAAAAATTGATTCCGGATGCCGGATTAGTCGAATTTCCAAATGCAGGACATTACAGTTTTTTAGACAATCCTTTCCAATTCGGCGCAGTGCTCGACAATTTTCTGGAACCGGAAAGAACCAAGCAACAATAAACATTGACCATGACAACCTTCGCATTGATTCTCACTACATTATTAGCGATAGCTGCTGTCGCCAACTTGTGGTACGCATACAAAAGCGACTTGCAAATGTTGCAACAAAACTCTTATCGCAACGACCGGTATTTTCGTTGGTGGAAAGCATCCAACAACTACTATTCCGTCAATCGCATCATTGATTTGATTGTCTTGTTGCTAATGTTGTCCCAATTCTCAAAATTATACGTTGTCATTCCAATTGCCATTATCGCTTTGTCAACAAAGGTGATTTTGGCGGCAAAGAAAAAATACAAAAAGCCGCTCGTCTTCACCCGTCGCGTTTGGCGGCTTTTGACCACCATGCTTGTTCTCTCCGCGATTGTCATGGCAACGGCATGCGTCCCCAATGCAGAAGATTTGTCGACAGCCATTTATGCAGTTGCCATCGCGGCAACAACGCTGTCGGTGCTTTCATGGGGAATCCTTGCCATTTGCAACAAAGCGATGATGCCCGTAGAATCCGCAATCAACAAAATGTACTGCGACGATGCGCGCAGAATCCTGTCGGAAATGCAAGGATTAAAAATTATCGGCATCACCGGCAGCTATGGGAAAACAAGCACGAAACACTATCTCTACCGCATCCTTAGCGAACGCTACAACGTGCTGATGACCCCCGGCAGCTTCAACACGCCAATGGGCGTGGTGCGCACCGTGCGCGAGCAAATGAAACCCTACCACGAAGTATTCATTGTCGAAATGGGCGCCAAGCAAATTGGCGACATCAAAGAAATATGCGATCTCGTCCACCCCGAAATAGGAATCATCACGGCTGTGGGCGAACAGCATCTCGAATCATTCAAATCCATTGAAAACGTGCAACGCACCAAATTCGAACTGGCCGACGCGTTGCCGACCGACGGGTTTGTCGTGCTCAACGACGATTTCGAATACATAGCCAACCGGCCCGTCGAAAACACTGCCGCCTACCGTTATGCCATAAAAGAAGTCGGCAATGCCAATTTCACGGCTCGCGACATTGAATACAGCGAAACCGGCACGCATTTCACAATCGAAGGCGAAGGGAAAACGCTCCAAATGGAAACTCGGTTGGTTGGAGAATGCAACATATCCAATCTCATGGCTGCAATCATCACTGCCATGAAATTAGGAATCAGCGAAGACCATATAAAATATGCCGTAGGAAAAATCGAACAAGTGGAACACCGCCTAAGCATTCGCAAAACCCCTGCGGGAATAACAGTCATCGACGATGCTTTCAATTCGAATCCCGACGGGTCGCGAATGGCGCTCGACGTGTTGTCGCGAATGAAAAAAGGGAAACGCATCGTCGTAACGCCCGGCATGATCGAATTGGGCGAAAAACAAGAAATGCTCAACAAGCAATTCGGAGAACGCATCGCCTCGTCGTGCGACATCGCCATCATTGTCGGGCAATACAATAGGGATGCAATCCTTGAAGGCATCCGCGAAAATGGCCAATTCGACGAAAACAAATTGATTGTTGTCGACACGTTCGCCGAAGCCCAATCCCGACTTGCCACCCTCCTGCAATCCGGCGATATCGTTTTATACGAAAACGATTTGCCCGACACATTTAAATAAGGCTAACAACAAAAATCGAACTTAAAAATATATCGCAAATGAGAACAAATGTAGCCGTCTTCTTCGGAGGACGTTCCGTGGAACACGAAATATCCGTCATATCCGCGTCACAAGCGATGCACGCCATAAATCGCGAAAAATACAATGTGATACCTGTATATATCTCCAAACAAGGCAAATGGTATACCGGAGAAAAGCTTTTCGACATTGCCAATTACCGCGACATGAACACGCTTGTCAAGAATTGCGAAGAAGTGTTTATGCGTCCTGAGTTCGGCGATTACAATCTCTATCGCGCAAAAACGAAACTTTTCGGTTCCAACATATATGCAGCCATCGACGTTGTCATTCCCGCGCTTCACGGCACGAACGGAGAAGACGGAATTTTCGAAGGCGTGCTCGAAACAATCGGGATTCCTTATGCCGGATGCAACACCGTTTCGTCGGCAAACGGCATGGACAAAATCACGATGAAAATGATTCTAAAAGAATGCGGCATCCCCGTTGTCGACTACGTGTGGTTTACCGACAAGCAATGGTACAAGCAAAAAGATGCGCTAATCGAAAAAATCGAGAGCCAAATCGGCTACCCCGTCATCGTGAAGCCGGCGAATCTCGGCTCCAGCGTCGGCATTAGCCGTGCCACCAATCGCGAATCGCTCATCGAAAGCATCGAAACGGCCGAAAAATACTCTGCACGAATCATTGTGGAAGACATGGTAGAAAATTTGAAAGAAATCAACTGCTCCGTTCTCGGAGACTGCGACGACTATCAAACATCCACGCTCGAAGAACCGATCAAAACCGGCGAATTTCTCAGTTACGAAGATAAATACATGGGAGGCACCAAAAGCGCGAAAGGCATGCAAGCATCGCAAAAACGCATTCCGGCCGATTTGTCGAAAGAATTGACGGAACGCATTCAATTCCTCGCCGGCGAAACTTTCCGCGTGCTTTCTTGCCACGGCGTGAGCCGTGTTGATTTTATGGTCGACGACGACACGCAAAATGTATATGTGAACGAAATCAACACGATACCCGGCTCTTTGTCGTTTTACTTGTGGGAAGCAACCGGCATTCCATTCGACCGGTTAATGGACAACTTAATCCAACTGGCCTTGAAGCGCAAACGCGAACAAAGCATGAAAACGACCAATTTCGACCAAAACATTTTCAGCCTGTCGGGAGGCGTCAAAGGCGGCGTAAAAAAATAATTATCCATAAAATCTCAATAGGAAAAGCGCACTCGTTCCCATCGAGTTGCGCTTTTTTCATGCGGAACGAACAAATAGGCATTTAAATTGTTTTATAACAATAAGATATAAAACAAACTGTCATGATACGCAAACAAATCATCGGCCTATTCACAGCAATAGCATACCTATCATTCCTTGCACAACCGGCAAATGCATGCACAGGCATCACGCTTGCCGCACAAGATTCCACAATCGTCGTGGCCCGCACAATCGAATGGGGAGGAAGCGACTTAAACAGCCAATATGTCGTTGTGCCTCGCGGCTACACCTCGCAATCCTACACTCCGGACGGCATAAACGGCTTGAAGTTCACAGCACGTTTCGGCTATGTGGGACTTGCAGTCGAACAAAAAGAATTCATCGCCGAAGGATTGAACGAAGCCGGACTTTCTGCCGGGCTCTTCTATTTCCCCCACTACGGCAAATATGAACCCTACGACGCTGCACAAGCCAAACAAACCATAGCCGACTTGCAAGTTGTCGCTTGGCTGCTCGGCGAATGCGCCACAATCGACGACGTGAAAAACGCCGTCAAGAATGTACACATTGTCCAAATCGACCCTCGCGCCTCAACAGTGCATTGGAGATTTGCCGATTTGTCGGGCAAACAAATCGTATTGGAAATAATCGATGGCAAATTGCAATTCTACGACAATCCTTTGGGAGTTTTAACCAACTCTCCCGATTTCAATTGGCAAATAACAAATCTGAACAACTACGTCAATCTTTATCCCGGCGCTGCGCCCTCACAAAACATGGGCGAAACAGCCTTAAATGCCTTTGGTGCCGGCAGCGGTTTCTTGGGCATTCCGGGCGATATCACGCCGCCTTCCAGATTTGTTCGCGCCGCTTTCTTTCAATCCACTGCGCCTTTGCAGGCCACAGCCGAAGATGCCGTGCTGCAAGGATTCCAAATCTTAAACAATTTCGATATTCCTGTCGGCATTGAATTTGGAAAAGGCGAAACGCCATCAGGCATCCCAAGCGCCACGCAATGGACCTCTGTAACCGACATGAAAAATTGTCGAATATACTATCGCACCATGCACAATAGCGCAATCCGCTGTATCGACTTGAAAGAAATTGATTTTTCAAAAACAAACTATATCTCACGCCCGTTAGATACCGAAAAACGACAACCAATAGAATTCATATCTATTCCCTAACTGCGGTTTCCCCCAGAACAACTCGAAACAAGAGGCAGGCGATTCCAACCAAGATTGTTTGTATTGCGCCTGCCTTTCGCCATCTTTGAATAAGATAGGATGCGGTTCGGCAATACAAATTGAGCAAGCTCTTTGTATTGCGCTCACCTTTCGCTATCTTTGCACTGAATTTATGATAAACATATTCTCATGAAGAATAAATTTAAGGAATACAGCAATTTTAATCTTTCAGATATCAACAAAGAAGTGCTTGAAAAGTGGGATGCAGGCAACATCTTCGCAGAAAGCATGAAAACTCGCGAGGGATGCCCCTCTTTTGTCTTCTACGAAGGCCCGCCATCGGCAAATGGCATGCCGGGTATCCACCACGTCATGGCTCGCACAATTAAAGATATTTTCTGCCGATACAAAACAATGAAAGGATACCACGTGAAACGCAAAGCCGGTTGGGACACACACGGGCTTCCGGTAGAACTTGGCGTGGAAAAATCCTTAGGCATCACAAAAGAAGACATCGGCAAAAAAATTTCAGTCGACGACTACAACGCAGCTTGCCGGCGAGAAGTGATGAAATACACCAAAGAATGGGAAGACCTTACCCATAAAATGGGTTATTGGGTCGACACAAGCAATCCCTACATCACTTACGACAACCGCTACATGGAATCTGTATGGTGGTTGCTTCGCCAACTATACGACAAAGGCTATCTCTACAAAGGATACACAATACAACCCTATTCGCCCGCTGCCGGCACAGGGCTCAGTTCCCACGAGTTGAACCAACCGGGGTGTTATCGCGATGTCAAAGACACAACCTGCATTGCGCAATTCCGCATAAAAGAGCCGAAGCCGGAAATGGAAGGCTGGGGAACGCCTTATTTCCTCGCATGGACTACCACGCCATGGACTTTGCCGTCCAACACAGCGCTGTGCGTAGGCCCGAAAATTGAATATGTCGCAGTGCGCACATACAATGGATACAGCGGAGAGAAAATCACAGTTGTCGTAGCAAAACCCCTATTGTATAAGTTGTTCAACCAAAAGGCAGAAGGCATTGCATTAAATGATTACAAAGCAGGCGACAAACTAATTCCGTTTGAAGTTGTCGGCGAATATGCCGGCCCTGACTTGGAAGGCATGAAATACGAGCAATTGCTGCCGTGGGTATCTCCTGTGGAAATCGACGAAAATGGGGATTGGCACGAGGCTTCCGAAAAGGCATTCCGCGTGATTCTCGGCGATTATGTCACAACAGATGAAGGAACCGGCATTGTTCATATCGCTCCGACATTTGGTGCCGACGATGCCTATGTAGCCCGAGAAGCGGGGATTCCTGCATTATTCATGATCAACAAAAAAGGCGAAACCCGCCCGATGGTCGATTTGACAGGAAAATTCTATTTGCTCGACGAACTCGACGAGAAATTCGTCGCCAAATGCGTCAACAAGGATGCATACAAGCCATACGAAGGTGCATGGGTAAAAAACGCCTACGATCCTCAATTCAACGTCGACGGCAAATATGATGAAAAAGCTGCTTCCGCAGCCGAAACGCTCGACATCGCGCTTTGCATGATGATGAAGCAAACCCACCGCGTTTTCAAAATCGAAAAACATGTCCACAACTATCCGCATTGCTGGCGGACCGACAAGCCGGTGCTTTATTATCCGCTCGATAGCTGGTTTATTCGCACCACTGCCTCACGCGAACGATTGATGGAACTAAACACCACCATCAAATGGAAACCGCAATCGACAGGCACTGGCCGTTTCGGCAAATGGCTCGAAAACTTAAATGATTGGAACTTGTCGCGAAGCCGCTATTGGGGCACTCCCCTGCCTATCTGGCGGACAGAAGACGGCGATGAAGAAAAATGCATCGGCAGCGTCAAAGAACTCTACAATGAAATAGAAAAAGCCGTAAGCGCAGGCGTGATGAAAAGCAATCCTTACAAAGAAAAAGGATTTGTGCCCGACGACTATTCTGCCGAAAACTATAACAAAATCGATTTGCACCGTCCTTATGTCGACGACATCGTGCTTGTATCGGAATCAGGGAAACCTATGCGCCGCGAATTGGACCTAATCGACGTTTGGTTTGATTCCGGCTCCATGCCGTATGCGCAAATTCATTATCCGTTTGAAAACAAAGAAGCATTCGACAACCGAGAAGTATTCCCTGCCGATTTCATCGCAGAAGGAGTCGACCAAACTCGGGGATGGTTCTTCACGCTCCACGCCATTGCAGGCATGGTGTTCGACACCGTCGCATATAAATCTGTAATTTCCAATGGGCTCGTGCTCGACAAAAATGGCAACAAAATGAGCAAACGCCTCGGAAACGCAGTCGATCCCTTCGGAGCCATTGAAAAATACGGCACCGACCCATTGCGCTGGTACATGATTTCCAACTCATCGCCATGGGACAATCTGAAATTTGACACGGCCGGCGTGGAAGAAGTGAGCAGAAAATTCTTCGGCACGCTTTACAATACATATTCTTTCTTCGCATTGTATGCGAATGTCGACGGATTTGATGCTTCCATGCCTCAAATTCCAATAAGCAAACGCCCGGAAATCGACCGTTGGATCATGTCGCTTCTCAATTCGCTCATAAAAGAAGTTGAAACAAGCCTCGACGATTATGAGCCTACAAAAGCGGCACGGGCAATTTCCGACTTTGTCAGCGACAATCTGAGCAATTGGTATGTGCGCCTCAACCGGAAACGTTTCTGGGGCGGCGAAATGAACGAAGACAAACTTTCAGCCTACCAAACGCTATACGCATGTCTGAAAACAATCACGCTGCTGATGGCTCCGATTGCGCCATTCTATGCCGACCGCCTCTATGTCGACCTCACAGAAGGCAATGCCGATGCCAAAGCATCTGTGCATCTTGCCGACTTCCCCACAGTCGACGAGTCTGTCATCAACAAAACGTTGGAAAAAGACATGGAGACAGCACAAAACATCACATCAATGGTTCTTGCCCTTCGCCGAAAAGCGAACTTAAAAGTGCGGCAACCGCTTTCCATGATCATGATTCCCGTGCTCGATTCCAAACAAAAAGACAGCATTGAGGCGATGAGCCTGCTCATCAAAAACGAAGTCAATGTCAAGACAATCAAATATGTCGACGGCAATGAAGGCGTATTGGTGAAACGTGTGAAACCCGACTTCAAAAAGCTCGGCCCGAAATATGGGAAGATCATGAAGCAATTGGCGGCAGAAATCGCCGACATGACGCAAGAAGAAATTATCGCCTTTGAAAAAGAGGGACAATTCACATTCGAAATCGACAATGCTCCGGTTTGCGTAGAGCTTTCCGATGTCGAAATATTCTCTGAGGACATCCCCGGATGGCTTGTTGCCAACGAAGGTTCGCTGACAGTCGCTCTCGACATCACCGTCACCGACGACTTGCGAAAAGAAGGCATCGCGCGCGAAATCGTAAACCGCATCCAAAACATTCGAAAAAACATCGGTTTGGAAATAACCGACAAAATACAAGTTGTCATTTCTCCCAACCCCAAAACCGACGATGCAGTCGCCGAATATTCCGACTATATTGCACATCAAGTGTTGGCCGAAAGCATTCGCATAGCCGAAATACCGGAAAACGAACGCACCGATCTCAACATGGAAGAATTCGACAATCTTTGCGCGTCAATAAAACGTGCAGAAACAAAATGACGTTAAATCCTAAAACCTAACAACTATGGCAGAGAAAACAAGGTATTCAGACGAAGAATTGCAAGAGTTCAAAGAAATAATTCTTGCAAAACTTGAAAAAGCATACAAAGACTACGAGCTGCTCAAAAACGAAGTGACAAACTCCGACGGAAACGACACCGCCGACACGTCGCCCACTTTCAAGGTGCTGGAAGAAGGTGCCAATACGCTCAACAAAGAGGAGTCCGGGCAATTGGCTCAAAGACAAATGAAATTCATACAGCATCTGAAAGCTGCGTTGGTTCGGATTGAAAACAAAACCTACGGCATTTGCCGCGAAACGGGGAAACTCATTCCGAAAGAACGTTTGAGGGCCGTGCCGCATGCCACATTGAGCATCGAGGTCAAAAACAAAGAAAAAAAGAAATAACGAAACAGTATGCGAAATAAAACTATTTCGAACGGGTGGCTGGCACTTATCATCGTGTTGGCAATCATCATTGCGGACCAAATTCTAAAAATCTGGGTAAAGACCAATTTCTATTTGGGAGAAACGCTCCCTTTCACAAGTTGGTTTGAACTGCATTTTATAGAAAACCCCGGAATGGCGTTCGGAATCGAGCTTGGCAGCAAATTGTTCCTCACCATATTCCGTCTTGCTGCATCTGCATTTCTTATCTATATCCTTTATAAAATCCGAAACAACCGCAATTATTCCAAAGGGTTTGTCGTATGCCTGTCGCTTATCACAGCCGGAGCAATCGGCAATGTGCTCGACTGCATGTTTTACGGGCTGATTTTTTCAGAATCGACTCCTTTCACGATGGCTGTGTTGTTTCCCGATGGAGGCGGATATGACACGTTCTTGCATGGCAAAGTAGTTGACATGTTCCACTTCCCGTTGATACAAGGGACTTGGCCGGAATGGGTTCCATTTGTCGGAGGCGGCGATTTCGAATTTTTCCGTCCGGTATTCAATTTGGCCGACAGCGCAATCTCCGTAGGCGTCATCGTGTTCATACTATTTTATTCCAAATACTTGTCTGCGCCAAAAAACGAAACAAGCCAAGAACAGGCCGAACCTGCCGACAAAAAATGATTCCAAAATCATGCGAAAATTTATTCCGTTCATATTTTTCTGCGGAATACTGCTTCTATCCGCTTGCAAAAAAGTCCCGGACTACGTGATTTCGGAAAACGACATGGCCGAGTTGCTTGCCGATATCCATGAAGCCAACGCAGTGATAGAAATAAACCCCGCTGCCTATAACAACGACTCTCTAAAAAAAGAACTCAAACAGTCGGTATTCATCCGCCACAACACGACGCAAGAACAATTCGACACTTCCCTGCTATGGTACGGGCACAACCTCGACATATATACGGAAGTCTACGACAATGTCATTGAAATATTGGAAGAACGCCAGAAAAACATTCAGAAAGAAACGTTGGAAGCCGGAGAAAACCTTATAGCTACAGGCGACAGCGTCGACATCTGGACGAAACCGCATTGCCTCCTTTTTGACAGATTCAACCAAGGACAGCCCATATTGCTCACCTACGATTTCACAACCGGCAGCGAATCCAAGCAAGGCGACCGTTACACTTGGCGCCTGAGACCGCTCAATGCCAAAAGCAATACAGAATTGTTTATTGCCGTGGATTATGCAGACGGGACATCTGAATTTCAAACAAAACATGCCCTTCCCGAAATGCTGACCGACATCGTGCTGCAAACAGATTCCAATCGCGTCGCGCAACGCATCTATGGATATATGGAATACACTCCCCAAACCGAATCGGCAGTCGTATTCGACAAAATCACCTTGACACGCACCCGCCTCGACAGCGAACGCTACAACATTCATCCCTACCAAAGAAAAACGAAATGGAGGCAATGAAAATTCTTGCGCATTACACGGTATACGACGGACAAGTGTTTCATCTCAACGTATTTACTTTCAAAAACGGCGAAATAACGCATGCTCCTTATGAAAAAGAGACTCCCGACACGCTTTTCATCGAGGGCATTCTGCTCGTCATTCCCTCCATTGAAGAACACCAAATATCAGCATTGGACCGGCAAATCTGCCTCATGAAAAATTCATCCATCGAAGATATTGCCAAAGCCTTGGCAAACATGTCGCAACAATTCTCGCCGGCAACATCCGGCAACCCTGCGATTGCTTTGTTTCAAGCAAAATACCCCTTTACCCGTCTTGCCCGGATACCCCGATTCCAACCATAAGTTAATTTTAGAAAAAACAAAGCACGCGTCTCGCATTTCTCGGAAAGTATCCGTAATTTTGCATAGCAAATAAATTCTTTTTCTGAATTTAATTCAAACAGTTTCTTTCTCCAAACTGTTATACATATGTCCAAACTTCATCACAAGTTAGGGCAATCGCGTGTTTGAAGCTGACAGACACGCATTTGAGACGAAAAAATAAAAAACTATATAAATGATAAGTAAATGGAATTACTTACCCCTTACATCCGAAGAACAAGAATTAGAGATCGAGTTGGCAAAAAAATTTGCCGGCAGTCCGGCGATAGCTGAATTGCTCGTGCAGCGCGGCATCTCATCGGTTGCCGAAGCTGAACATTTTTTCAACCCTTCTCTGTCCGATCTGCACGATCCATTCTTGATGAAAGACATGGAAAAAGCAGTGAACAGGCTCAATAAGGCAATGGGGGCAAAAGAGAAGATATTGGTATATGGCGACTACGACGTCGATGGCATAACGGCCGTATCGTTAGTGTACAAATATCTGAGGAATTATTATTCGCATATCGAATACTATATCCCGATACGAGATGAAGAAGGATATGGCATTTCGATTAAAAGTATCGACTACGCTGTTTCTATCGGCGTCAAACTTATTATTGTCTTAGACTGCGGAATCAAGGCCATCGACGAAATTCGATATGCCAAAGAGCATGGCATCGATTTCATCATCTGCGACCATCATGTCCCCGACGATACTTTGCCGGAGGCATACGCCATTTTAAATCCAAAAATGGACGACAACACCTATCCGTATCCTCACCTGTCGGGCTGCGGCGTAGGATTCAAATTCATGCAAGCTTTTGCTAAAAGCAACGGTTTGACCAACCAAAACGAACTGTTCAGCTTGCTCGACCTTGTTGCCGTAAGCATCGCTGCCGACATCGTGCCAATGACCGGCGAAAACCGCGTCATGACATATTATGGGCTCAAACGGCTAAACTCCAATCCCAACATGGGTTTAAAAAGCATCATCCGCATTTGCAACCTCTCAAACAAAGAGATTACAATCAGCGATGTCATCTTTAAGATCGGACCGCGCATCAATGCTTCCGGTCGCATGCAATCGGGAATGGAGGCTGTCGATTTGCTAACTACGAAGGATCAGAATGAAGCATACGTCAAAGGGCGCAACATCGACCAGTACAACAAAGACCGGAAAGAACTCGACAAGAGAATCACCGAAGAGGCAAATACAATTCTCGAACAACGCGGAGAAATAAATTCCGAACACAAGTCAATTGTCATCTACAATAAAAATTGGCACAAAGGCATAATCGGAATTGTAGCGTCTCGGCTTACGGAACTGTACTACAAGCCTGCCGTCGTGCTGACTCTGTCCAACGGGCTCGCCACGGGATCTTCCCGCTCCGTGCAAGGATATGACATTTACAAAGCCGTCGAAGCAACACGCGACTTGCTGGAAAACTTCGGAGGACACACCTACGCCGTGGGGCTTTCGCTAAAAGAGGAAAACATCCCCGAATTTTCCCGCCGATTTGAAGAATACGTGTCGGAAACGATCAAGCCAAACCAATTGACGCCCCAAATCGACATCGACACATACCTCAAATTTGAAGAAATAACGCCAGATTTCTTGACGTATCTCCGCATGTTCAATCCATTTGGTCCCGGAAATCAAAAACCTATATTTTGCACTAAAAAAGTGCTTGACTACGGGACAAGCAAATTAGTCGGGAAAAACTTGGAACACATCAAACTCGAACTTGTCGATAACACGTCGGGGAAAGTGCTCAACGGCATTGCATTCAACATGTCCGACCGATTCGACTATATAAAATCGGGCAAGCCTTTCGATATTTGCTATACGATTGAAGAAAACAAACACGCCAATAAATCAAACTATTACCAACTGTTTGTAAAAGAAATTCATACTTACGAATAACCGAAGGATAATGCACGACATTATTCACGATATTCTTCAAAAATATTGGCATTTCGATTCTTTCCGCGAAAAGCAGGAAGAAATCATACTTTCCGTGCTTGCGGGAAAAGACACGTTGGGACTGCTTCCTACGGGAGGAGGCAAATCGCTCACATTCCAAATCCCCGCAATGGCAATGCAGGGATTGACCCTCGTCGTCACTCCCTTGATTGCGTTGATGAAAGACCAAGTCGACGGATTGAAATCCAAAGGCATCAAGGCTGCATACATCCATTCCGGATTGAAATACGCCGAAATTCGGAACACAATCGACAAATGCATCTACGGAAACTGCAAATTTCTCTACATTTCTCCGGAAAGGCTTTCATCCGTGTCGTTTATCGAGGCTTTGCGGAAAATGCCCATTGCTTTGCTTGCTGTCGATGAAGCCCACTGCATTTCCCAATGGGGATACGACTTTCGCCCGTCGTATCTGAAAATCGCATCTGTCAGGCATCTGTTTCCCAACATTCCCGTTCTCGCGCTGACCGCCTCTGCCACGCCGGAAGTGGTCGACGACATCATGAAGCAATTGGAATTCAGAGAGCCGAATGTAATCCGGAAAAGTTTTCGCAGAGATAATTTGTCGTATATCGTGCGAACCCAAGAAAACAAAATGGCAAAACTTTTTGCCGCGCTCTCTGCTACATTCGGCAGCGTGATCATATATGTGCGCAGCCGCACAAAAGCAAAATCTGTTGCGGAAGAATTAAAAGGCATGGGATTCTCTGCCGAATACTACCATGCCGGAATATCGTCGGAAGAAAAGAGAGACAAGCAAGACAGATGGAAAAGCGGAGAAGTGAGGATCATGGTTGCCACCAATGCTTTCGGAATGGGCATTGACAAACCCGACGTCAGGCTTGTGGCACATCTCGACATCCCCAACTCCTTGGAAGAATACTATCAAGAAGCAGGGCGCGCAGGACGCGACGGCAAACGCTCCTATGTCCTTCTGCTTGTTTCGTCGAAAGACAAAGGCACACTCAAACGGCGCATCGCAGAAGCATTTCCATCGAAAGAGTTTATAAAAAAAGTATATACTTCCGTCTGCGATTTCTTGGATATCGGCTTGGGCGGAGGATTCGACAAATTGTATGAGTTCAATTTCATGCAATTCTGCTCGACATTCAAATTTCCCGAAACACAATGCCTAAGCGCATTGAAAATATTGACGGCATGCCATGCCATCGAATATATCGACGAAGTGGAAACCACTTCGAGAATCATGATTTTGGCAAACAAAGAGCAACTGTACAACATTCCGGACATAACACCGGAAATGGACCGCATTTTGGAAATAATATTGCGAAATTGCTCCGGAAGTTTTTCCGACTATGTCCCCATCGATGAAGCATCCATCGCATTCAAAAATGGGATAACGCGGCAAAGCATATACGAGACATTGCTGTTCCTCAACAGGCGGCACATAGTGCATTACATTCCTCGGCGGCGCACCCCATACATCTATTTTCCCTCATCCCGCGTAGAACCACGGCATTTGGAAATTACCCGTGAAGCCTACGAAGACGGAAAACGGCGCTTGGAACACAGAATCAATGCCATGCTGGATTATGCGTTCAATGCCTATGCTTGCCGAGAACAAAGAATAATGGCCTATTTCGGCGAGAAAGCCGACAAGTGCGGAGGATGCGACCTCTGCAAAGAAAACAAAAAAGAAAGCTCTTCCGAGAAAGAGCTTTCCGATAATATCAAATACATGTTGTCGCTTAAAGACCGGACGTTCGACGAAATCGCCGAAACGTTGCCATATTCGAGAACAAAAATCGTCGACATGCTGCGATTCCTCTCCGATGAGGGAATCATTCATTCCCAAAATGGCATTTTCTCATTGAAATAAATCGTACTTCGACAGTTCCACGTATTTCAAATTATAATCGTACTCCATGTCTTCAAGGCGGCTTTTAGCCTCCAACAGGTATTTGTACTCCGACAAGTAGTCGATTATCGTGATCGACTTCTCGTTCAATGCCGTATCCAAATAGGTCATTGCTTCCTCAGAATCTGCGATGACGTCTCTATATTTCTCAAGCGATTGTTCCAACGACAACAGCTCTCCATAGAGCACGCGCACTTCCCCTGCTGCTTCAAACTGGCGCTTTTCCCATCCGAAATATGAGGCGGTTTGGAATGCTTTCGCAGCTCGCGCCTTATTGCGATTGGAAAATATAGGAAGCGAAATGCCAAATACAAAGCCATGGACTTTCATGCCATCTTCGCGTGCGAATTTATAGCCCAACGTCAAACTCGGCAGCCATCCTTGCTTCGAAGTTTTCACTGCATGGCGATCGGCAAGAGTTTGCTGGTATTCGGCCTTCGCCTCCGGGCTGTTGCCAAACGCCTCTTCATAATACGACAAACTCTGCAATCGGGCATTATACTTGCCGGCATCAAAATCCACATTTTCGAGAGGCAAGCCGCCATTCATCAATTCAAGATTTGAAATCAATGCTTGTTTCTTGATGACAAGTTCGCTAACCGTCGAAGCCAAATCGAAAGCCTCCACTTTCAATTTCATGACGTCCAGCACCGTGTAGTCCGTGACAACCGTATCTTGCTCCACCTTGTCGAGAATCGATTTGACAAGTTCCAAAATTTGCGTACTTCTCCGTATCTGCCGATTGACATTGACCAAATCCACGTAAGCCAATCGAGCGTCTCTCAGCACTTCCACTTTTTTCGCTTCATACAAATACTCCATTGCCGTCATCCGATACGACAATTCCTTACGTCGCGAAACATAAATGCCCGGCCATTCGACAGTTTCCGAAACGACCATTTCCAAGCTATTGGCCGGATTTGCCATATATTCCAATTCCAACTCGGGATCCGGCAAGTTGTTTTCGCTTCGAGCAGACAGCATTTCGCCTTCCGTGTTCATTTGGGCATGGATAATATCTTTGTTGTTGCGCGATATTTGCTCCAATAATGCTTGCTCGCTTGCCATGGCATTCACGCCAAACAAACTCACGACGCATATCGCCACCGTCAAAATTATTTTCATTCGGAACATTCTTTTTTTCTATTTGCAAGGTAATAAATAATTGGCACTACAAAAATATTCAATAGCGTCGAGCTAAACAAGCCGCCTAAAATCACCACGGCCATCGGGCTTTGAATCTCATTGCCGGGTTCCGTGCCCCGCGCCACTATCGGAATAAGAGCCAAAGCCGAAGTCAATGCAGTCATAATGATCGGCAGCAACCGGTCGGTTGAACCAATACGTATCCGCTCCGACAGCGAGACGCCCTCTTCTTCCAATTGATTATAGCGCGACATCAGCAACATGCCGTTGCGCGTCGTGATGCCAAGCAATGAAATAAATCCTATAATCGCAGGGATGTTCAATTCTCCGGAATTACACCATAAAATGAAAATGCCTCCGATCATAGCCAGCGGGATATTGACCAATATGATTAGCGACTCCTTAAAGTTGTGAAACTCTTGATACAACAGGAGCACAATGACAATCAAAGCCAAAATCGTTGCCGCAGCCAAAGTGCGGGATGCGGCCTGCTCGCTTTCAAATTGTCCGCCATAATTGATATAGTAGCCCTCCGGCAAATCGACAGTCGAAGATATTTTCTCTTTAATATCATTGACCGCACCTACCAAATCCCGATTCTCGACATTGGCCGAAACAACAATCCGGCGGCGAGCGTTCTCACGATTAATCGAATTGTAGGTTGTCGAAGATTTCACATCGGCCACATACGATAATGGCACCTTGCCCGCGTTCGTGTCTATAAGCAAATCGCGAATGCCTGCAATCGTATTGCGATCTTCTTCCTTCACCCGCAACGTCAAATTGTAAGGCACGCCGTCTTCATAAACCTCAGAAACGACAACTCCGGGAATCGATACATTTACCATCTTGCTGAAATCCGACATGGTAACTCCATATTTCGCCATCATCACACGATTGGGCGTTATTTCTATTTCCGGACGTTGCACTTGCTGTTCGACATTCACATCGACAATGCCTTCCACCGATGCTATTTCTTGCTTGATTTTCGTTCCCAAATCATGCAATTTCGTAAGATCGTCGCCAAATATCTTGATGGCTATTTGGGCTTCCGTCCCCGACAACATGGCATCTATGCGATGAGATATCGGTTGGCCGATCTCGACATTTATTCCCGGAATGACCGACAATTTCTGCCGTATTTCAGCCATAATTTCAAAGCGCGAACGGTCTTTGATTTCATAGGGGGCCTCTATTTCCGATGAATTGCTTCCGCGGGAATGTTCGTCGAGCTCGGCTCGGCCGGTTTTCCGTGCGATCGTTTTAATTTCCGGAATGCTCAACAATGCCTTGTCGACTTGCTGTCCTATCCTGTCGGATTCTTCCAAAGAAATTCCCGGCAATGCCGTCACATTAATCGTAAACGACCCCTCGTTGAAAGGCGGCAGGAAACTCCGTCCAAACGTAAACACAAGCAACAATGAAAAAACAAACAATACGCCTACGCCCGACAGCAAGCCTTTCTTATGAGCCATACTGAAATTCAAAGCCGTTTTGTAGTATTTCTTCAGATTTCTCGCTACGAACGACTCTTTCGACGCCTGCTCGATATGCTTGTCTTTCGACAAAAGCACATTGCAAAGCACCGGCGTCAGCGTCAATGCGACAATCGTCGAGGCGATCAAGGACACGATAAAAGCGATGCCGAGAGGAATCAGCAAGCGGCCTTCTATGCCCGACAAGAAGAACAAAGGCAGGAAACTTGCTATGATAATCAATGTCGAGTTCAAAATAGGCATTCTCACTTCCGACGATGCATGGAATATCACGTCGACCACTCGCTCACGCTCGCCTTCCGGCAAAAGCCTGTTTGCCCTTAATTTGCGATACACGTTTTCCACATCGACAATTGCGTCGTCGACAAGCGAACCAATCGCAATGGCAATACCGCCCAACGACATCGTATTAATCGACAATCCAAGCACGTGAAGAACAATCAAAGTGATGACTACTGAAATAGGAAGCGCGACAACGGAAATAATGGTTGCCCTGACATCCATCAAGAATAGGAAAAGGATAATTATCACAAAAATTGCGCCTTCCAGCAACGAATTTTGGATATTGTCGACAGCATTGTCTATAAAATCGCTTTGCCGGAAAATATCGGTGGACACATGCACATCGTCCGGCAAATTGCTTTTCAAATCGGCTAATGTCTTGTCAATCTCCTTTATCAGTTCGACTGTATTCACCTCGTTTTGTTTGGCTATCGTGATAAGCACTGCCGGTTTGCCCCGTTCGGATGCCAATCCCAATTTCGGAGATTCCGCTCCAATCGCCACTTCTGCCACATCACATATCCTGACAATGGAATCGCCTGTCGAACGAACGACGGATTGCCCTATCAATTCAGGATTGTTTGTGTTCACTTCTCCTTTGACAAGGTATTCATTTCCATACTCGTAAACGATGCTTCCGTCTGTGTTGTTATTGACATTTTCAGCCGCTTCGAGCACTTCATTCATCGAAACGTCGTAGTAACGCATCTTTTTAGGGTCGAGACGAATCTGATATTCTTTCACATCGCCACCCATTACCGTCACTTGCGCCACGCCGCTCAAAGAAAGCAACTGCGGCTTCATGACACGATCGGCAATCGTGCGCAAATCCATGCCGGAAGTCGTTTCCGACGTTAATCCGACAATCATGATTTCGCCCATGATCGACGTTTGAGGAGCAAGAACCGGCGTGTTCACATTCGGGGGAAGCTGCTCTGTGACTGTCATTAATCGTTCAGAAACAATCTGCCTGTCCAAATACACATCCGTGCCCCAATCAAACTCGACCGTGACAATTGAAAGTCCTGTATCCGAAGCCGAACGCACCCGTCTCACGCCGGTAGCGCCATTTACTGCCGTTTCAATCGGATACGATACCAATCGCTCCACTTCTTCCGGCGCAAGCCCCGGAGCCTCTGTCATGACCGTCACTGTCGGCGCATTCAAATCCGGAAACACATCCACGTTCGTATGCAGCACGGTGTATATGCCGGATGCCAATATCAATACAAACGCAAATATGATAAGATATTTGTTGTTTAATGAAAAACGAATGATTTTGTTCAACATACGCAAGCAGTATTAATGGTGATGATGCCCTTCGGGTATAACCCCTGTATTGGCGGCCAACTTCACATAGACCGCGCCTTCCACGACAACTGTTTCGCCGGCTTTCACGCCCGATTTGATTTCAACGCGAGTCCCGTCGCTCTCGCCAAGCGCCACCGAGCGTTTTTCATAGTGCTCCTCTTCTTCCTTGACAAAAACAGAATGCGTCCCTTCTTCCTCCACAATGGCAGACAAGGGCAATGTCACTACATTGTCGCGCTCCGCGCCTAACAGGTAGACTTCTGCATAAGTTCCCGGAACAACCGTCCCATTATTGTCGAATTCAAATTCCAAATCGAAATATCCGGTCGATACCGGCGACAAAACTTCCGAAGAAATACGTTTGCCATTCATCGAATCCAATTCCAAGGTTTCTTCATTGTACGGAAGCTTGAAATTTGCCGAAGTAATCAACGGGTACGATTCATAATAAGTTTGCGGAACAATCGCCTTTAATATCAATTTATTGCCGGAACATACCACGGCTATCGGCGATCCGGTGGAAACGAAACTGCCGTTGTCGACCAGCAATTGGCTGACAACGCCGGCTATCGGGCTGACAACAGTTGTGCTTCTCGCGTTGTCGTCCAACGCATTGCGGGCAACATCCAATGCCCGGCGCGCTTCCTGATACTCTTTTTCTGTCGCCAATTGCGATTCATACAATTTTGCGACTCTTTCAAATTCTTTCTTAGCCGCATCGTAAACAATGCGGGCTTCGGCTTTCGGGTCGCCGCCTTCCACGCCCTCAGAGGACAGCGTGCATACAATTCCATTTTTGCCAATGGCGACGCCGGTTGTCAACCCTTGCGCGAAACGCACCACGCCGGACGACTTGGCCGAAACAACTACCTGCGACGATTGCGTCGGCAATATTTCGCCTCCCACCTTAATTACTTGGCGGAATTTTCCTTTTTCTGCTTTTCCAGTTTTTATGCCCATCGATTTTGCCTGCTCCGAATGCACTACAATGATTCCTTCATGGTCATGAGCATCTTCTTTGTGGGCTGCATCTTCATGATGCTCGCTGCTACATCCTGCAACAAAGACCAAGGCCAACGTAAACCCACATATATATTTAAATTTCATAGTTTTATATTAATAATATTCGACTTTTCATTTTCCATTCTCTCGCTTATCGTCACCCGACGACAGGAGGTGCGCGTAGTCCGGAAACACGCTCGCCGAATTGCGGCAATGGACATTTTGGCCTCTTTATGCACAACCATTCTTTGGTTTCATACGGGACTATCGGCTCTTCGCTCCTCCATAAGGACAAGCCATGAAGCCCATCTTCCTTCACCACGATTTTGAAAGGATTCGCATTCTCAATTGCCAGCATTTGATGATAGGCACACGAGTTTTCCGCATCATTCTCGCCATCGTGCCCGTCGCAATGATCAAACGACAGCATTTCGCACACAGCCGAAACAATCGAATAAGAATGGTGGTGATGAAATAGCATGACGTTAAACGCCACGACAATCATCGCCATAAACAATATGCATCTTCCTCGATTGTTCATTGTCGCTTTTCGTTTTACAGCACAAAATTACAAATCGCTTTTTGCCACATTGTTGCAAAAATCAGCTTATGCTTCATCATCAAAAAAATCATCTGAAAAATCGAAATCGTCCTCATCGAAAGAATATGCATCCTCCGTAAATTTCGACAATTCACGGCCTTCTTTCTTCGTCGGCCGTCCCAACCCTTTCTGGCGGTCGATAAAGCCTCTTATTTTCACCATCTCCAACAATTCGTATTGGCTTGGCGCTGTCACGTTTTCCAAATATTGCGGCACCAATTTGGCCCCCATCCTGTTTTCCGTCACGTCCTTCACTTTAAACGAATAAGTGACCGGCGGTTTTTTCACGTCGACGATTTCTCCTATTTTCACCGGACGCGAAGGCTTCACATTCATTCCGCCTATCGACACGCGCCCTTTCCGGCAAGCCTCGCCGGCAATGGTTCGAGTTTTGAAAATACGTGTCGCCCACAGCCATTTATCGATCCTTACCTCTTTCATTTCATTTATTGTTAAAATGATTCATGGCAAAATCAAGTCCTGAAAGGCAATATGCTTTTATGGCATCGACAGCCACGTCGATACGTTCTGCCAATACCGGTTGTTCTTCCTCCGAAAAACGGCTTAAAACGTACTCCACTTGAAAGCCACGAGGGAAATTATTGCCAATGCCAAAACGAAGACGCGCATAATTCTGAGTGGACAATACTTCTGCTATGTTTTTCAATCCATTGTGCCCTGCATCGCTGCCACGCGCTTTCATCCTGACAGCCCCAAAGGGCAAAGCAATGTCGTCGACCACCACAAGCAGATTCTCCAAGGGGATGCGCTCTTTTTCCATCCAATAACGAATCGCGTTGCCGCTTAAATTCATATAAGTGGACGGTTTCAACAATACCAACTCTTTATTCTTCAAGCGCATTTCGGCAACATCGCCATAACGCTGGGTCATAAAAGTGGTATTGGATGCCTTTGCCAAAGCATCCAATACCATAAAACCTATATTATGCCGCGTATTTTGATATTCCGTGCCGATATTTCCTAATCCGGCTATCAAATACTTCATGACATTTTATCACTATTTTTCTGCGGCAGCTGCGGCAGCTTGTGCTCCACGAGCGGCACGAGTCAATTGAACGGCGCAAACTACGGCATTCTTCGCATTCATCAATTCCAAACCATCGAAGTGGAGATCGCCGATTTGCAATGTTTTTCCCAATCCGAGATTGTCCACATTTACGACAACACGTTCCGGAATGTTCGTGTAAAGCGCTTTCACTTTGATTTTCTTCATCGACAAAGTCAATTTACCACCGGCTTTCACACCTTCGGCATGACCTTCCAATTTCACAGGCACTTCCATTACAATAGGCTTGTCTTCATTCACTTCCAAAAGGTCGATATGAAGCACCTCGTCTTTTACCGGATGGAATTGCACCTCTTTCAAAACAGCCTTTTTCTTACGGCCGTCGATATCCAAATCAATCACATAGATATCCGGAGTATACAACAGTTTGCGAAGATCGTCGTTTTTCACTTGCAGGCTTGTCACGATAACACCTTTGTTGTTCGCCAATTCCACAAGCGATTCTTCAGGATTCAGTTTTCCTTCATAAGGAAGGTCGACAACCTTACCGCCATTCATTACCACAGGAATCAAGCCGGCGTTGCGTAATGCCTTGGATGCCTTTTTGCCAATCTCTGTTCTCGGCTGCGCCGACAAATTGTAAGTTTTCATTTCGTTCTTTTTTGTGTTACTAAAAATTAAGTGTTTCGCTTCTTAATTTCCCATCACACGGAATCTTAAAAAAGCGGTGCAAATTTACGACATTTTTCTCATTGCAGCAAACCGATGCGGCAGGATTGTGTGCAATCGCGGCAATTATTGCCCATTTTTGCGCCACAATTGCATAAGAATGACCTGATTAAAGCTCGTCAATGCTCACGACTTCCAATCTCGGAGTCCAGCTTTCATAATAAAACAGGTTTCCGCCTTTCCATTCGACTTCGCCCAATTGCGAATCGACAGTTTCGCTGCGTATATATTGCTTTGCCGGAGAAAATGGGCTGTTCACGCCTCTGTTGGCAGCAAACCGATAAAAGTCTATGCCCGATTTATAAAAATTCAACACATCGTCGCCATCGTTGGTCCGCAGCAGCCCATACGACATGTCGACAGGAACCCATCCGACTCCTTCATAATAGACTTCTGCCCAATCGTGCATTCCGACAGCGCCCGGCTCCAACGACCAGCCGCTCTCCCATCTGGCAGGTATTCCCGCGCTTCGCAGCAATGTGATGTACAGCAACGACACTTGACCGCAATCTCCATAACCCCGACTCAGCGCATATTGAGCAAGATTTGGAATTGTGCTGTATTCCCTTGCGCCCGCCCATGGGAAATATGCTTCTATCCAATTATAGATCAAAGAGGCTTGTTTCACCGGATTCGTCTCATTGCCGATGATTTTGGCAGCCAGCGCCTTCATATCGTCGGTCAACAATATTTGCACGCCTTCGTCTGCCGTGTATTTCTTATACACATCCGACGATTTGTCGTAGGCCTTTGCATGTTCGAGCAAATAATCTTGCGAGAAACACTGCGAATAGACATCATAAGCAAAAACCGCTTCAAAATGCGCCGCCTTGCCCTTTTCCGCCTTTCGCTCCATATATATGGTATTATGCACTGGGCTTTGCGAATATGTCACATCATCGGACGACGAAAGAAGCTGCACGTTTTTCTGCCGCATCGACTCTATCGGGAACGGCATCCACACCCGAATCGTTTCCCCGTCGGGGACAGCATCTGCATCGACATCGATCGTGAATTTCAACGTGACGCGATGGCCGCCATCCAATCCGGTTGCGCTGTCGGCTTCCGCCATTGCCGCTTTTGCAAACTTCGCACGTGAAAAATTCGTTGCGACTTGCTGGGACTCTTTTCGCGCCGACAATTCAGGCACAAGACGATCCAAATTAGAAATTGATTTCCGGAACATGTATTTTGTGCCATCGATGGTCTTGGTTTCGATGTAATTGTTTCGTTCCCAATTCTCGATATTTTGACGAGAAGCATTGGAAAAACGCGATTGGATCTGCTTTATGCCCTCTTCGTAAGGAATCGAAAAATCTCTCTTTATGCGCCGCATCACTTCCCTCAACGAATCGGCCTCAGCTCGTGTGATTTTCGAGTCGGGCGACGATATCAATTGTTCAATCGTTGCAAAATCACCATTTTCCATCAAGGCGCTTGAATTTTCAGGAACAGCGGCCAAAGAATCAACGGCCGACATAAGCGCGCCAATCGCAAATATACATAAGTGTCGCATATCTCTTAATAATTTGAATTTGCAACAAATTTATTAATTCTCCCCGAGTTGCACAACGGAAATCTTTTTTTCATGGAAAAAATTCCGTATTCTTTTGTTCTTTCGTAAATTTGCACAACCAAGTTATTAAAATTTAACATTCAATTATAAATACGTAATTATGGCAAATCCGGAATTCAAGTATCGTCCAATGTTCCAAACGGGAAACGACGACACGGAGTATTACCTGCTAACAAAAGACCATGTTTCGGTAGGCGAATTTGAAGGGCATCCTATTTTGAAAATCGAGAAAGAAGGATTGACCGCAATGGCAAATGCGGCATTCCATGATGTTTCTTTCATGTTGCGCCGCTCCCACAACGAGCAAGTTGCAAAAATCCTCAACGACCCCGAAGCAAGCGAAAACGACAAATACGTGGCGCTC